>ENA-ORUQ01002447-ORUQ01002447.1-human-gut-metagenome-genome-assembly--contig:-NODE-2447-length-14692-cov-20.089772_pt1 | contig 14692 bp, 10 predicted proteins | sample MGYA00242081_ERZ509211 | MGnify/ENA primary metagenome ERZ509211 (study PRJEB26280, sample SAMEA2338785) | human gut metagenome | biome: human gut; feature: human-associated habitat; material: faeces...
TTATGACTTGTGTTTGTGCCACATATATTCTCATTGCTCCCGAAGGGCTGGCCTTGTCGGCCGAAGTGGCTTATCCTGTCGGATTGTGTTGTACACTGGTGGCTGCGGTCTGGTTTGTATGCTGGTTCCGCCGGATACGTTCCTTATAAAGAATTGTTTGGCTGTTCTATAGATTATGTATAATTTTGCGGGCTGTAAAGGTAAAAGTAATTTCAAATGAAAAAAAGATGCTTTTTAATGTGGGTCATGATGGCCGCTTCGGCAGGGGTAATGGCTCAGAAAGAAGGGTTTGGTTATAAATTTTATGGACAGGTGCGGACCGACTTATTCTATAACAGCCGTTCCAACTCAGAAACTGTCGACGGACTTTTTTACATGTATCCTAAGGATGTAGCTCCTGATGCGGACGGAAAGGATTTGAATGCCAAACCGGATGGTAACTTCTATACATTGTACACCAGATTGGGAGTGGATGTGACCGGACCTACCTTGGGAAAGGCAAAGACTTCGGCAAAGGTGGAAGTCGATTTCCGTGGTTCGGGTACCACTTATTCTTTGTTCCGTATTCGTCACGTGTATTTCAACCTTGATTGGGGAAAATCAGCCCTGCTGGTTGGACAAACATGGCATCCTCTGTATGGAGATGTAGCTCCTGAAATTCTGAACTTGAACATGGGAGCACCTTATCAGCCGTTCAGCCGTGCACCGCAGGTTCGCTATCGGTTTACAAACAAAAATTTCAAACTGACCGCTGCTGCTATATGGCAGTCACAGTATTTGTCGGTAGGTCCTTCTTCAAATGAGGCAGGAGCCGTTACTACAGTTAAAAGCCAGAGCTTTATGAAGAACGGTTGCTTGCCCGAGTTTTATTTGGGCATGGATTATAATCGTCCCGGATTGCTTGCCGGAGCGGGTGTGCATGTGTCTTCCATGTCTCCTCGTACAGAATCGAAATACAATGACAATATATACAAGGTAAGCGAACGCGTGACAGGAGTTTCAGCTGAGGCGCATGTGAAATATGTGCACCGCCGTTTCTTGCTGGCAGCCAAGAGCGTGTTAGGGTCAAACCTGACGCAAACCAGTACAATTGGCGGGTATGGCATTACGTGTACCGACTCTCGCACGGGTGAACAGGAGTACACTCCTTTGCGTGTATCGCATACTTGGGTAAATATGATGTATGGAAGCAAGTTCCGTGGCGGAGTGTTTGCCGGGTATCTCAAAAACTTGGGAGCATCGAAAAGTGTGACTGGAGTATTGGGTACAGGAACAAATATCGACCAGTTGAATACACTGGGAGCCGAACTGACTTACAATCGCCCGAACTGGAAGTTCGGAGCAGAATATACTTGGACCGGCGCGTGGTATGGCGATTATACCGACAAGGCACGGGTGACCAACACCCATCTGGTGAAAAATAACCGCATCGTACTGACTGCTTTGTTCCAGTTTTAATTTGTATCAATTATAATGAAATAGCGAGAAGATGCATCGGTGAGGGATGCCGCTTCTCGCTATTTTTATTATTCTGCTTTCTGTTTATATAGTTTATCTAAATCTATACTGGGTGCTTCTTTGTGAAGTAAGATAGTAGCGGATACCTCGTTAGCCTGAAAATTTTCCACATTTGATAACCGATTGATAAACTGACGTACTGTATCTACTTTTACATTTTCAACAAATACATTACGGATTGGTAATCGGGCATCTCCTTTTAGCTCGTAAATGGCATCAGCCGACTGGCAATGAATGTTCTTTACATGTATTCCATCTATACGGGTGATACGTGTTTCATAAGTTGGAACTAAATCTTTCCATTGGTATAATACTTCAGTGTCTACTTCAAAGGTACGAAGCATGTCTCCAGCTTCGATGTCTTCCAGGTAAATGTTTTCGATAAACCCTCCACGACGATGGTTTGTTTTTAAGAAAAACAGGCGGTGTACATTTTGTGGAGCTTTACAGCGGGTCATGTAGATATTGCGTACTCCTCCGGAGATTTCACTTCCGATTCCGAGCAGGGTATGTCCATTGAGAATATCACAATCCCGGACGACGATATTTTCACTGGGTGTGTTGAGGCGCCATGCATCTTGGTTACGTCCGGATTTGATGACCACCGCATCGTCTCCCTGGTCGAACTTACAGTTCTCAATCAGAAAGTTCCGGCTCATTTCCAAATCGATTCCGTCATTGTTGTGCCCATGAGCCTGCACATCGAGGTGGCGTACTACGCCACTGTTACACAAATAGAGATGGATGGTCCAAAAAGGACTTTGGCGGATATGGAAATCTTCTAATAATATATTTTTGCAGCGGTTAAAATGAATGAGGTGTGGACGAAGATGATTTTCTCCTCTTGCCATTTGGCGTTGTTCTACAGGAACATCTGTTGACCCCATGGAATACAATTGTCTTAATGCGTTTAAGTGAGCTTCCGGACGTTTAAACCACGTACGCCAGGTGCCCATGACTGGAGCCAGTGTTCCTTTTCCGGAGATACCTACATTCTCACATTCAAATGCATAGATAAGTGGCGAGTAATTATAGCATTCCAGCCCCTCCCAGGAGGTCATTACAGCTGGAAGGTAATCATTGGGATTGTCAGAGAATCTGACTACAGCTCCTTCTTCCAAAAAAAGGTTGACATGGCTTTTGAGGTGAATAGGTCCGGTAAACCACTCACCGGCTGGGACTACCACTCGTCCGCCTCCCGCACGGTGGCATGCTTCAATGGCTTTGGCAAATGCCTGGGTGTTTAGATGATTGCTTCCCTTTTGGGCTCCATATTTTGTGATGGAGAATTCTTTATTGGGGAATGTGCACAAGTGTACGGAATCCATAGGGAAAGGAGCTTCCACATGTACAGGTTGTACGTTCACTTTTTGTGCTGAAGTTGTATACGCCATCAGGCTGGCAACAAAAATAGAAAATAATGTTTTGCTTCTCATGGTAATGTATTAGTTAGTATGCCTTTTGTGGCAAAGGAAAGCATTCTTTTGGAAATAAATCAGGTGTGAATGTCCTTATAAATGTATTTTTGTACGATATTCTATGATTCCGTACGTTTGTCTGCATCCTTTTTGGCCATAAGCGTTTAATTTTGCCTTTACAATAACCTAAGATGAAAATGTATGAAAATAAAGCGATTTCTGAATATTGGTCTTGCCGGTCTGTTTTTGGCAAATGTGGCTTATGCACAAAGTTATCAGTTTGATTTTAGTGAGAAGAAAAAAGTCGAGAAAGGAGTGATTCAAATCTCTTCAGATTCAATATATCCTTGTAAAGGTGGGTATGGATATGATTTCCTGCCTGCACCGGTGAAGAAAAGTAACGAACCTTTTTTCTTTTCGGTAGATGTTCCTGATGGAAATTATCTGGTGACAGTTACTTTAGGTAATGCCCGGAAAGCTGGTTCTACTACAGTGCGTGCAGAATCCAGACGTTTGTTCCTTGAAAATATATCTACTCGGAAAGGAGAGTTTCTAACTTATCGTTTTACGGTGAATAAGCGTAATACGATAATAAGTGATGGGGAAAAAGTACAGATTAAGGAGCGGGAAAAGAATAAATTGAACTGGGATGATAAGTTGACATTTGAGTTTAATGGAGATGCTCCTTGTCTGGCTAGTCTGAAAATTGAACCGGTAAATGATGTGGTGACCGTTTTTTTAGCAGGTAACTCTACTGTAGTAGACCAGGATAATGAGCCATGGGCTAGCTGGGGACAGATGATTCCGCGCTTTTTTGATGAACATGTATGTTTTGCAAACTATGCAGAAAGTGGTGAACGTGCCGATACCTTTATTAAGGCTGGTCGCCTGAAGAAGGCTTTAACTCAGATGAAAGAAGGGGATTATATGTTTATCGAGTTTGGGCATAATGACCAGAAATTAAAAGGACCGGGCAAGGGAGCCTATTATTCATTTGCCAGCAATTTGAAATATTTTGTAGATGTAGTACGTGCAAAAGGGGGGATTCCGGTTTTTGTGACTCCTACCCAACGTCGTTCATTTGACAATTCTGGTAAAATACAGGAAACACACGAAGACTATCCTGATGCGATGCGTTGGGTTGCCCAGCGTGAGGGAGTGCAGGTGATAGAATTGCATGACATGACCCGTGTGTTTTATGAAGCTATGGGAGTAGAACCTTCTAAAAAAGCTTTTGTGCATTATCCGGCAGGAACTTATCCCAATCAGACGAAGGCTTTGGCTGATAATACCCATTTCAATCCATACGGAGCGTATGAAATTGCTAAATGTGTGATTGAAGGTATTAAGCAGTTGAATCTTCCCTGGGTTAAATATTTGAGAGATGATTATCATCCTTTTAATCCTGCGAGTCCAGATAAAGTAGATACATTCAAGTGGAATGAAAGTCCTTTCACGGAGATTGAGAAACCTGATGGAAATTGATTTTTGTAAGTTATAGAGTCTTATAAGTTTTAATAGGTAGGATAAGCTATTTGAGGTAAAAGGGAGAAAGAGCGGACTAAATGATCAATAGTTCGTTCTTTTTTTATTTGTCAATAGATTTATGTACAAAAGCACATGATTGTGTACAATATTCCATGCGAGAGTAATCTCTTTCTGCTATCTTTGGAATTTGAAAATAAGTAAATATGTATATGAAAAAACACATAATGTGGGGAGTCTGGTTGCTAGGGGCAACCTGCTTTTCTTTTTCTGCTTATGCGCAAAACAAGGTGAAAGCGCCAATGGAAGATGTTAACCAGGTAGTCGATTTGACACTGGATAGCTTGAATAAAGCAAAAACAGCCAGACCGGTTGCGGGGTCTACCCGTAAGGGGAATAATCCTGTACTTTTCTTGGTAGGAAATTCAACGATGCGCACCGGAACGTTAGGCAATGGAAATAACGGACAGTGGGGATGGGGATATTTCTTCCATGAATATTTTGATGAAAATAAGATTACAGTTGAAAACCATGCGTTGGGTGGAACCAGTAGCCGTACATTTTATACTCATTTGTGGAAAGATGTCCTGAAAGGAGTAAAGAAAGGTGACTGGGTTATTATCGAATTGGGACATAACGATAACGGACCGTATGATAGCGGCCGGGCACGTGCGTCTATTCCTGGCATTGGTAAAGACAGTCTCGAAGTAACAATTAAGGAGACAGGAGTTAAGGAAACAGTGTATACTTATGGCGAATATATGCGTCGTTATATTCGTGAAGTCAAGGCCAAAGGAGCTCATCCAATTCTTTTTTCTCTTACTCCGCGCAATGCTTGGGAGGATAAGGACAGTACCATAATAACTCGTGTAAATAAGACTTTTGGTTTGTGGGCCAAGCAAGTGGCTAAAAAAGAACATGTACCTTTTATTGACCTTAATGAGATAACGGCTCGTAAATTTGAGACTTTTGGCAAGGAAAAGGTAAAATATATGTTCTATTTGGATCGTATCCATACCAGTGTGTTTGGAGCACGGGTAAATGCTGAATCTGCCGCCGAAGGTATTCGTGAATATAAAAAACTGGAACTTGCCCGTTATTTGAAGCCTGTCGAACAAGATACGGTCACTGGTTCAACCAGAAAGAAAGGCTGTCCGGTGTTATTTACCATAGGTGACAGTACGGTGCGTAATCAGGATAAAGACGAGAATGGTCAGTGGGGATGGGGAAGTGTGATTGCCGAACTGTTTGACTTAAATAGAATTTCTGTAGAGAATTGTGCTAAAGCAGGCCGTAGTGCCCGTACTTATTTGGAGGAAGGCCGCTGGGATAAGGTCTATGATGCCTTGCAACCTGGTGATTTTGTATTGATTCAATTTGGGCATAACGACGCTGGAGCTATTAATACAGGAAAGGCGCGTGCTGAACTTCCAGGGGCTGGAGAAGAAAGTAAAGTCTTTTTAATGGAAGCCACTAAAATTTATGATGTGGTGTATACATTTGGCTGGTATTTGCGTAAATTTATCCGCGATGCTCAGGAAAAAGGGGCTATCCCTATTGTGTTGAGTCATACGCCACGTAATATGTGGGATAATAATGAGATACAACGTAATACCACATCTTTTGGTAAATGGACACGGGAAGCTGCTGAAGCAACAGGTGCGTATTTTATTGACTTGAATAAGTTGTCAGCAGATAAATTGCAACAGATTGGTTATGAGCAAGGTCTGAAATACGTAGCTCCTTATTTCTGTAAGGATCATACACATACATCATTGAAAGGAGCGCACTTGAATGCACAAAGCATTGCAGACGGTTTGAAAGAAACAGATTGTACATTGAAAAACTATTTAAAATAATTGGAGGTACTATGAAACGTGAAGCTTTTAAAATGTTCCTGAAACCAGGATTTGAAAAAGAGTATGAAAAACGCCATGCTGCTATTTGGCCGGAACTGAAACAGATGTTGTCAGAAAATGGCGTGTATGATTATTCTATCTATTGGGATAAAGATACTAATATCTTGTTTGCCTGTCAGAAAACGAAAGGTGAAGAATCTTCTCAGGATATGGGAAATAACCCGATTGTACAGAAATGGTGGGATTATATGGCTGACATTATGGAGGTGAATCCTGACAATTCTCCGGTTACTATTCCTTTGCCGGAAGTTTTCCACATGGATTAAACAGGCAATTCTGTACAAGATTGAAAAAAGTGCATGGCTTTTTTAGTGATGCACTTTTTTATATTTTTGCAAATAGTATATAAAAACAAAGCAGAATGAACAGGCTATTCTTCTTCATATTCTTTTTTATTGTATTGTTGGTAGAAGGAGTTGAGGCTGCAGTGGATGTGCGTTCCACTCGCTTTACAACCACATCCGGGTTAGGCAATAATTCGGTCAGATATATGTATCAAGACAGTAAGGGATTCATTTGGATGGGAACTCTTAACGGGCTTAGCCGTTTTGATGGAACTTCTTTTATTACATTCCGTCCTCGAAAAGGAAATAAGCCCTCATTGCCGGATCATCGTATACAGGAAATTATAGAGGACCAGAATTGTTTTTTATGGATAAAGACAACTGGAGAGTCAGTCGGGTGTTACGACTTGAAGAAGGACTGCTTTGTGGATTTTACAGGTAGTGGTGAATTTTTACGCCATTATTCGAATGTCTATTTTGTCAATAAAAATGAAGCTTGGGTAACGGGAGAAAGAGAAGGATGCCGGTTAATACGCTACCGGAAAGACCGTACTTTTACTTCAATTGCCTTCGATGTTCGTAATGGGCTTGCGTCCAACCTTATTCGTGATTTGAAGGTAGGTGCAGAAGGTTGGGCTTGGATTGCCACAGGAAAAGGGCTTTATTATTGGGATGGAAAGAAACTTCATGCAGTGGATGAGCGTATGGACTTTATGAGAATAGCTGTTCACGGGAAGAAAACCTATTTCCTGACGAATAAAGGGGATGTGTATACTTTTCTGAATGGGGCTTTAAAGAAGGAAGTTTCTATTGAAGGAGATTTTACTTACTATGATAATTTGATATTAGGTAAGAAGTGGCTTATTTTTAGTGCTACTAATATCTGGAGTTTTGACTTTGAAACGCATGTACTGACTTTAGCTGAAGAGGCACTGCAAATAAAAAGAGCGAAGGTTATTAAAGATAACAAGGGAGAATCGTGGGTTTATGGAAACAGTGGAGTATTAACATGGATTGATTCCCAATCGGGAAAAGTGACTCCTTTTTTATTGATGCCGGAAGAGAAGCGTAATTATGTGGACAGGGAACGCTATTATGTGGTACATGATTCACGTGGAATTATTTGGATTGGTACTTATGGTAACGGCCTTTTTGTATATGATGTTTCAAACGGGCAAATGAAACATATTGTAGCCGACTCTGACAATACGCAAAGTCAGATTGGCTCAGATTTTTTGCAATGTGTCATAGAAGACCACTCTGGTAATATATGGGTAAGTTCGGAATATACGGGAGTGTCCCGTTTGGAAGTCCTGAATGAAGGTACACTTCGTATTTTCCCGGCAGGTGAAGGGAAGTTTAATCGTTCGAATACGGTACGTACCCTGCACCGTTGTTCTTCAGGAAATATCATTCTTGGAACCCGTGATGGAAGAATGTATGAATACGATTCACAGTTGAATAATAAAAAGGAAGAAACAACTTATGGAAGTAATATTTATGCGGTTGTAGAGGATGCGGATGGAGTTCAGTGGTATGCTTCGCGTACCAAGGGACTGATTGTGGGTAACCGTGTATATACACATAATCCTTCCGATTCATCTTCATTGGGATCGAATCAAGTATTTTGTCTGTTGAAGGATAGTAAAAACCGTATATGGGTTGGAACTTTTGAAGGAGGACTTGATTTGGCCGTTCCAGGTAAGAATGGCTATACTTTCCGTCATTTCTTGACTTCCACTTATGGACAGCGTCAGGTGCGGGTTATTTTTGAAGATGACAATCATTGGGTTTGGGTTGGAACCAGTGAAGGCGTTTATGTGTTTCAGCCTGATAAACTGTTGAAAGATCCGTCTGCATATTATAGTTATACCTTCGATAACGGAATGTTGAGAAGTAATGAGATTCGTAGCATCGCTTCTGATGGGAAAGGGCACATCCTGATAGCAGAGTCGGGAGCCGGATTTTCGGTGTGCTCTCTTCCTGAAAATGGAAATTATGCTCAGCTGAAGTTTGAACATTTTGGATTAGAGGATGGATTGGTTAACGGAATGGTACAAACTTTCATTCCAGATATGAATGGTAAAATCTGGATTACCACAGAATTCGGTGTTTCTTGCTTTGATGCGGCCCGTAAAACATTCGAAAACTATTTCTTTTCTACAAATATGCTGGGCAATGTGTATGCCGAGAATTGTGGACTAAGTTTGGATGACGGCCGTATTGCTTTTGGTACAAATTATGGATTGACGGTGATTGATCCGCGTAGGGTAAAACATCCGGAAAGTAAAACGAAAGTTACGTTTACAGATTTGCGGTTGAATGGCATTTCGGTTAGTCCAGATGAACCGGATTCTCCTTTGGATATGTCTTTAGCCTATGCTTCAGAGGTGAATTTACAGTATTATCAAAGTTCTTTTGTGGTAGAATTTTCTACTTTCGACTACTCGGGAGCAGGAGGTTCTAAGTTCAGTTATAAGCTTGAAAACTATGATAAGGGATGGAGTGTTCCTTCGTCCTTGAATTTTGCGGCTTATAAAAATCTTTCTCCAGGAACCTATTATCTTCACGTTAAAGCTTCTGATGCTTCCGGATTATGGGGAGCGGAGGAATCTGTATTGAAGATTGTGGTGAATCCTCCTTTCTGGAAAACGCCATGGGCTTATATCTTGTATGTGATAGTGATAGCTGTACTGTTGTACATTGTATTCCGTATTATACGTAATATGAATACTTTACGTAACAAGATTAAGGTAGAGGAGCAGCTTACCGAGTATAAACTGGTGTTCTTTACCAATATTTCACATGAGTTCCGTACGCCGTTGACGTTGATACAAGGTGCGTTGGAGAAGATTCACCGCTTGAAAGTGCCGAAAGAAATGGCTTACTCTCTTAAGATTATGGACAAGAGTACGGAACGTATGCTGCGTCTGATTAATCAATTGCTTGAATTCCGTAAAATGCAGAATAATAAGCTGGCATTGTCATTGGAAGAAACAGATGTGATAGCTTTCCTGTATGAAATTTATTTGAGCTTCAAGGATGCGGCAGAATCAAAGAACATGGAATTCCGTTTTATTCCTTCTTGTCAGTCGTACCGGATGTTCATTGATAAGGGAAACGTGGATAAAGTAGTGTATAATATTTTGTCTAATGCCTTTAAATACACTCCGTCAAAAGGAAAGATTGAGTTTGTGGTGAATGTAGACGAATCGGCTGGAAGACTGAAAATGAGTGTATCTGATACGGGTGTGGGTATTCTCAAGGAAAAACGTGGCGAATTGTTCAAGCGGTTTATGCAAAGTAATTTCTCTGGTGACAGTGTAGGCGTGGGGCTGCATCTGACGCATGAACTGGTCAACGTGCATAAAGGAACAATTACTTATGAGGAGAATCCGGGAGGAGGCTCTATCTTTATTGTGACTTTGCCGACGGACAAGTCCGTATATGAAGAAAAAGATTTTCTTGTGCCGAACAATGTGCTGCTGCGTGAGGAGGAAATGGCTGAAAAGCATTTGGCGGATGTGGTATTGAAGGATGAAGAAGGGTTGGATGAAGTTCTTCCGGTAAATCCGCTGAATAAATACAAGGTCCTGATTGTAGAGGATGATAATGATGTGCGTGAATTTCTGAAAGAGGAGCTGGGAGTATATTTTGAGGTTGTAGCAGAAGCTGATGGAGATGCAGGATTGGAGCGTGCGCGTAATTATGATGCGGATTTGATTATCAGTGACGTGGTTATGCCGGGATGTTCAGGTTTTGAACTGACACGGAAATTGAAGACTGATTTTAATACCAGTCATATTCCGGTGATTCTGCTGACGGCCATGACTTCGGTAGATAATCATGTGAAAGGAGTGGAGTGTGGAGCTGATGCTTACATCACGAAACCGTTTAGTCCGAAACTGTTGTTGACACGGGCGTTTAAGTTGATAGAGCAGCGTGAAAAACTAAAAGAGAAATTCTCACATGATCCCAATCAGGTGCGTCCGGCTCTTTGTTCCTCTGATAAGGATAAATTCTTTGTAGAGAAGATGGGGCGCATTATGGAAACGCAACTGGGAAATCCTCAGTTTACTGTAGATGAGTTTGCTTCCATGATGGGGGTAGGACGTTCTATCTTTTATCGTAAGGTGCGAGGTGTAACAGGCTATTCTCCAAATGAATACATACGTATTATGCGAATGAAAAAAGCGGCAGAACTGCTTTCTTCTCCAGAAAATCTGACGGTGGCTGAGGTTTCGTATCAGGTAGGTATTAATGATCCGTTTTATTTTAGTAAGTGCTTTAAACTTCAGTTTGGTGTGACTCCTTCCGTCTATCAGAAAGGAGGAAGAGGAGAAAAGGAAAAAGAAGCAAATGCCGATTCTGAAGTCAAAGAAGAATAAGCTAGAGGTTGAATCTTCTTTGCTATTTGGAATTTGCAAAAATTAGAAATAAGCGGCCGATAATGTAAATATTTGATGAAAAATGTCGGGTATTCTGTAAAGTTCATGATTAAAGGCATGTAAAAGTAATAAATATTGAAATTATATAAAGAAAAAGTATTACCTTTGCATGAATACAAAAACATAGAAGATGGGACATCATCAATTAGACAGTTTAGACGAACAAATTCTGCGTATGATCGCAGGCAATGCACGTATTCCATTCTTGGAAGTGGCACGTGCTTGTAATGTATCGGGAGCCGCTATTCATCAGCGAATTCAGAAGTTGACGAACCTGGGAATTCTGAAGGGTTCAGAATTTATCATTGATCCGGAAAAGATAGGTTATGAAACCTGTGCTTACATCGGTTTGTATTTGAAGGATCCGGAACAGTTTGACACTGTAACGGAAGCTTTGAAGTTTATTCCGGAAGTAGTGGAATGTCATTTTACGACAGGGCAGTATGACATGTTCATCAAGATTTATGCAAAGAACAATCATCACTTGCTGGAAATTATCCACGATAAACTTCAACCGTTGGGCTTGTCGCGTTCGGAAACAATTATTTCTTTCCGTGAAGCTATCAAGCGCCAGATGCCGATAATGGATCTGGCGAATGATGAGGATTAAAATCGCGACGCTTATTTTTGCGTACGTTCGTAATCTACGAAACTATAGGAGTAGAGATGCTTTTCGTCTGTCGGATGGCATTCTCTACTTTTTTCTTTCCATAGCTCCGGACTTACTTCAGGGAAGAAGGCGTCGGCGGGTGCCTGCTCATCGTCTACTTCCGTAAGATACAGGCGGTCGGCCAATGGGAGTGCTTCCGTGTAGAGAGTGGCTCCCCCGGTGATAAATACCTCCTCGTCTTCCTTGCAGGTATGCAGGGCATCGGCCAGTGTGTGAAAACATTCCGCACCTTCAAAGTGCAGTTCCTGGCGGCTGAGTACCACGTTTCTCCGGTTGGGGAGAGCGCCTTTCGGAAGAGATTCAAACGTGTGGCGTCCCATAATGATAGTATGTCCGGTGGTCAGTGCCTTGAAGCGTTTTAAGTCGTTTGGCAGCCAGTAGAGCAACTTGTTCTGATAGCCTATTCCTCTTTTCTGGTTGATGGCTGCAATGATGGATAGTGTCATGTCTGAGGGTTTTAATGTTTATACAGATACTTTTCCGGCAATGTGAGGCCAGGGGTCATAATTCTCTAACTGAAAATCTTCATAGTGGAAGCTGAAAATATCTTTCACGTCCGGATTGATTTTCATGGTAGGCAGGGGGCGCGGGGTACGGGTGAGCTGCAGGTCTACCTGTTCTAGGTGATTCAGGTAAATATGGGCATCACCGAGGGTATGAATAAAATCACCCGCTTTCAAGCCGGTAACCTGTGCCATCATCTGCAGCAGCAGGGCATACGATGCAATATTAAAAGGTACCCCTAAGAAGGTATCGGCACTGCGCTGGTACATTTGCAGGCTGAGGCGGCCGTTGGCTACATAAAACTGAAAGAATGCATGACACGGCGGAAGATTCATGTTGTTCAGGTCGCCCACGTTCCATGCACTGACAATGATGCGTCGTGAGTCGGGATTATGCTTGATGGTTTCCACCGCTTCCGAAATCTGGTCGATGAACTTGCCGTCATAACCTGGCCATGAACGCCACTGGTAACCGTAGATGTGTCCTAAATCACCGTTTTCGTCTGCCCATTCGTTCCAGATTCTGACCCCGTTTTCTTGCAGGTATTTCACGTTGGTATCTCCTTGTAAGAACCAGAGCAGTTCATGGATGATGGATTTCAAGTGAAGTTTCTTGGTCGTGACAAGCGGGAAGCCCTCTTCCAGGTTGAAGCGCATCTGATGTCCGAACACGCTGATGGTGCCCGTTCCGGTACGGTCTTCTTTTCGTACTCCTTCCGTACGGATGCGGTGCAACAAATCGAGATATTGTTTCATGATTGGATTTTTTTGTTTGTGCAAAGGTAGCTAATTTTTTTGTATTTTTGCCGCCGTAATCAATTGCTGGAAACATGAATTTACCTTCTGATTTTATCCTCCGTACGCGTGAGTTGCTGGGAGATGCGGAGTTTGCTGCTTTGACTGAAGCCTTGGAAAAAGATACGCCTGTCAGTATTCGTATGAATACCGATAAATGTGGCCTTGTTCCGCAGGAAAGCACCTCTGTGCCCTGGTGTCGCGAAGGATATTACCTGTCCGGTCGTCCGTCGTTTACGTTTGACCCCTTGTTTCATGCGGGCTGCTATTATGTGCAGGAAGCTTCGTCCATGTTCCTGGAACAGGCGTTACGTCAGTATGTGCACGGGCCCGTCACGATGCTCGATTTGTGCGCGGCTCCGGGAGGAAAATCTACCTTGGCCCGTAGCATACTTCCGGAAGGCAGCTTGCTGGTGGCCAATGAGGTGATGCGCAACCGTTCGCAGGTGCTGGCTGAGAATCTGATAAAATGGGGAAATCCGGGGGTGATTGTAACCAATAATGATCCGGCTGATTTTACAGAATTAGGACCGCTGTTCGATGTGATTCTGACAGATGTGCCCTGTTCGGGTGAAGGAATGTTCCGCAAGGATGAAGTGGCCGTGCAGGAGTGGAGCATAGAGAATGTGGACACCTGCTGGCAGCGTCAGCGCCGTATTTTACGGGATATATGGCCTTGCCTGAAGACCGGAGGACTGCTGATTTATAGCACGTGTACATATAATCGGGAGGAAAATGAGGACAATGTGGCATGGATTGCACAGGAATTGGGGGCAGAGATACTTCCTTTGGAGACGCAGCCGGACTGGCACATTACGGGAAATCTGACCGGTACGGAGTTTCCGGTTTACCGTTTCCTGCCTCATAAGACTACGGGTGAAGGTCTGTTTATGGCAGTGCTGCGGAAAACAGCGGATGAACCCGCGGTGAGTGTGCGGACAAAGACCGGTGGAAAGGCTTCCAAAAAAGGGAAAGGGGGTAAGGTGGTTGTACTTCAAGTACCAAAGGAGATGAAAGCCTGGGTGCAGGGAGCCGGAGATTATGTGTTTGAAGTCAATGACAGTGAAGCGATGGCCTTTCCTGCTGCCTATAAAGATACGTATGACCTGTTGAAGAGCCAGTTGCGCATACTGCATGCCGGAATTTCTTTGGGAGAACTGAAGGGAAAGGACTGGCAGCCTTCGCATGCGCTGGCTATGAGTACCGTTTTTGAGAGAGATTCGTTTCCGATGGCTGAACTGACTTACTCACAGGCCATTGCTTATTTGCGGAAAGAAGCGGTAGTACTTTCACCGGAAGTGCCGAAAGGGTATGTGACATTTACTTATCAAGGTCAGGTATTAGGATTTGCCAAGAATATCGGTAACCGGGCCAATAACTTGTACCCGCAGGAGTGGCGAATCCGAAGCGGATATTTGCCGGAAATTATTCCGGATTTATTCGGATAAAAAACGCCTTTACGTTTACGCTAAAACGCAAGTACGTTTTACTTGAAACGCAAGTGCATTTTAATCAAAACGCAAGTACGTTTTCCCTCAAACGCAAGTGCGTTTTTCAGGAGGAATCCAAGCGTTTTGATTAAAAAATTGCAACTTGCTGAAGTGTACTGAAAATAGTTGTCAGTTTGAAGATTAATTCCTGACAAAGTTGAC
>ENA-ORUQ01002472-ORUQ01002472.1-human-gut-metagenome-genome-assembly--contig:-NODE-2472-length-14548-cov-3.206030_pt1 | contig 14548 bp, 19 predicted proteins | sample MGYA00242081_ERZ509211 | MGnify/ENA primary metagenome ERZ509211 (study PRJEB26280, sample SAMEA2338785) | human gut metagenome | biome: human gut; feature: human-associated habitat; material: faeces...
GCATACATATCACCTTTCTCAATTGGTGCAATTACCATATGAGGATTTATTTCTTCAAGTTCCTGTGCAATATAGCCTAAATCAACATGTCTATTATCTGACTTCCAATTAAATTTCCTATGATTTATTTTTAGAATCTGCTGAAGAGCATTATTAACATTTGTACTATATATATTTGTTTTTAGTCTTCTATCTGATGAAGTACCAGGTATTTCAATGTAGGTAGTTTTATTTTGGTCTCATATTATATATCAGCTACACAGAGCCACGATAAATCAAAGGCGATACAGTATAAAAATCACACCTTGCAAACCCTTTATTTTACTGGCTTCTCAGAGAGTCAAAATAAAATCAAAGGGTATCGAAAAAAGTCACTATTTATAAGGGTTTACGGACTGTAAGACATGAAATTTTGTGCAATTTTTGTTATTTATTTAACAATCTAATTTTGCACAAACCATTTAAAAATAAGGATTTATACGATACCATGGTCGATACCTTGAAACACATGCAAGTACATGCAATCCCTTATAAATGCTGCTATCTCAGCACTTCAAAATGTGACTATATTGTTATTTTTTTAACAATATACATTTAAAGGGGGAGGGGGTACTTTTTACTAGCCATAAAAACACTACCACTGCTCTCCGGGGGGGGTACTTATAAACTCTGGAATTTTTACATGCCCCGGTCAAATACATGTCGGTATATACCGCAGAAATTATTTTCCAATCTGGCAACAGAGCGAAAAAAAGAGAGACCATTTCTGATCCCTCTTTCTCCATCTCTTATGAATAAAATGTTAATGATACAACTTTTCCATTTGTTACTTTAAGAGTCACCATAAGGCCATTCAATTTCTTACAGCATTTTAAAGCTTCATACTTTTTCGCAGGTATTCTACCGTATTCGTCCGTCCAATAATATTTTGTCTTAGATGTTAATTTAAAGGTCTTTTTTCCGTACTTCACAAAGTTTTTCTTGTTAAATTTCAATGATGCTTTGTTGCTCTTCATAAATGAGCCATAAAATGTAATAGACTTACTAGTATATTTCACCTTTTTTGTTCCCGGCTGCCAGGAACCATATTTCTTACCGCCCTTTGTACGATTAAGCACAGTTCCATAGTAATATGTACCTTTTTTAGATGCAGCTTGCACCTGCTCTATATTGGAGCAACTAAATATGATACCAACTACAAGCACTGCCAGGATAAATTTACTGAATCTTTCTTTCCATGTCGATTTCTTCATCTGCTTCAGCCTCCTTTTAAGGTACTTCGTTTTCATGTATCATCAGCCCTGTTGAAAGGACTTTTATAAGATTTATATTACGTCCGGTCAATGCAGAAGTCAATCCATCACAAGCAAAAAAATAGGGCAATTACACAGTTTCCTGTATAACTACCCTATTATTCTATACCCAGTTGCAACACTCCGGTACCACCAGACACCCTAAAACACATTTCCAAAAAATCCATAAAAGAGAGTACGCATATAGGTCTTGATCCAAGAAGTATACAAAGAACATTTAAGCTTCCCATTCAAGCATATGTAAACTCTCTTTTATGGATTTTGTGTGAGATTAAAATGTTAAAAGCCAAGCCGCGTGAGCCTGACTCTATTTTGTATAGTTATGTATTAAGTATGTTAATCCTTATCGGATGTTGACTGATCGGATGATGGATGGTCTGTGGTTGCGGCAATAGTTAAATCTGACTGATAGTTAGCCTCTATGTCTAACATGTGGCTCTGCCAAATCATTTCTCTGTTCTCTTCTAGTTTTGATACTTCTTGAACTAAAGTAAAACAGGTTCTTTCAAAGCTAGGTTTTAAAATCGTATATTTTGAAATATTTTCAAATTTTAATTCATTTATATAGTACGCAACGAGCTTTCGAACATCATTTTCACTTTTTCCTTCATATTCCTCATCAGGATCATAATCTGGAGTCCACATAGGTACGTTAATATTTGTATCTTCGTTTGTTCTATCTGCTGCAAATAAATACACGTATTTGCAACCAACTAACTCTGATATTTCAAGTATATGTGGAACTATGATTTCCCAAAATACATATACACCCAGCTTAAAATCCAACCTAATCTGCGGAACATAATCTTTATTTCTACATAAAAACTTAATATCAATTGCTGGAAATGTTTCCTTGACAGCTTGTGTATGCTCTTTATCATGGGTGTCCTCAGCTTCTTTATTTTTTTCTTCTAATATTTCAACCTTATCTTTTGCCAAACTCATTAATTTAGACACTCTATCCGGCTCTTCAACAACTTCCCAAATATCGCCCATAGCTTTATTGAGTTGTTCATTTACTTGATTTTGTTCCTTCTCATCGCACTCCTTTAGTCTGCTTAAAGCTTCTACATATTTTTTAAATACAATTTTTTCCTCATCTTTTAATTTATCGTCCAAAAAATCCTCATATAAAATCCCACAGTTAAGTGAAAAATAAAAAACAATCTGTTTGGAAGTTTTATCTCGAACTAAAAAAACCTTTGTATTCCGTTCACAATCGTCACTCCAAGCATTATTTCTCAAATAACTTGAAATATTACTGCCCTTTGCCGCTTGCTTAAATTTATACAACTCATCTTTTGTACTATCAAATTTTCTAAGAGGTTCTATTTCTAAATTTTCTTTTAAATAATTTTTTTGCGCTTCAATTGCATATTCCATATTTCTCTCCTTGAAAAAAAACCACAGACTTCTGCCTGTGGTTAATTTTTAAGCTAATACAACACCTTGCCTTCTCAAAAATTCTCGTGTGGCATCAACCTTGATAGCACTCAAACTCAATTTTCTATGTCCCTGCTCGTTCGCCTTTAAGCCTTCTCTAGCCTGTTTCCATGAATACTCTGCATGTGAAAGTGTACTCAATTCCCAAGCACTATAATGATCGTATCGTTCAAACACCGAACTAACTAATTTCTCTTCGCATTCACACAACTCTCCGTATTCGCTGGAAAATGGATTATCATCCATATATTCAGTTCTTACCACTGTTAAAACAGGTCCGTATTTCCATGCTTGAAATTCATCGTCGAACAGAGGACGGTTATAGATCATTAAAGACTCTCTTTGTGATAAATACATCATCTTATGCATTTTCATTTGATCCATATTGCTATTATGTTTTTTGTAATATAAATCATACAACTCCTTTGCAACAGCTAAAGTGTTTGCCATAATTCTAATCCTCCCTTCGTAAGTATTTATATATTATACCCCCAAATTTTCTATTTTACTAGTCTTAATTGTTATTTTATCAAGTTTTCTTCACTTATATTATACTTTATTTTTTCCTCTTCTGCCACTATAAATTCTGTTCTAACTTTCCGCATCAAAAGCCCAGGCACTCGCCCAGGCTTTTATGGTGTATTACTCTTCTGTTCTACTCTTTTACATTTCTAACGATACGTTTACTATTCCTCATCAGCTACTTCTACCGTTGGCTTCGGAGTGGATATAAGCTCCTTCAGCTCATCAATTGTGTAACCATTGGAATCCATGAGATCCGCAAGAGCTGTAAGCTGGGCTGCACGTTCGGCTTTCTTCCGCTCTGCATCCATGTCTTTAGGAATCACCTGGCAAACAATTTCTCCTGTTTCCGGATCAGTATGCACAGAGAAGTCATTTTCTCTAAAAATTCGTTTCATCCGCAAATACTCTTCAGAATGTTGATTTTTCTTATGTACAAGTGACTTACTTGTGATCCATGGTGTCTTGGACGGTACTGCAAATACACAGCCCTGTAATTCTTCATTTTGTTCCACAATATCTCCCTCTCAATCTGTTATCTCAACTTTCCAGTTCATCATAGCTTCATACACACTGTATGGAATCTTGTCCTTGTATCTCTTCGCAGTGTCCTTAATGTATTGTTCCTTGTACTCTTTATACTTCTGGAATGCTTCTTCCGGTGTTTTGAAAGTACCAATTTTAATGTTCTTGCTACTTACCGCCATACATGCCCGATAACAAGTAATTCCATTCTTTTCTTCCTTATATACACCTAAAGGAAGTTCACCTCTATTTGCTTTGCCATTTGTAAACAGTGTATTGATAAATCCTGGAACCAAGCAACAAGTATCAGGACTGTATATCTTATTACCTTTATAAAGAATATCCTTATCAAGATTCAGATTACTGCCTCCATAATTATTCTTCTCATACCAGTACCTAAAATTACTGAAGTTTTTCCACTCTTCTGAAACTATGCATCCCATATATTCAGGATATTTTTCATGTACTTTAGTGCTATAGCAACGGTGTAACATACCATGCCATTTATTATATGCTGTAGAATCCGTGTCCACATCTTCACAGCCCCAGTAACCAACTCCACATACAGTCGGCTTATACCTTTTAGCAGACCATTCCTTATTTTTATATCGAATATCGTTCATTACCTGTACAATATACTCTTCCGAATCATCACCTATTCTTTTATAATGATCTCGTACCTGTGCATTCTGCTCTCTGGTAAGTGGATAAAGGTCTTTATAATAAAGATTTGACTTATCATTACCCCTATGCCAAATATAAGTATTGTTCACGCAATCAGGATTTTCTATAAATGTCTCAACAATCAGACGTTCTGCACCTATAAATACTTGTTGAAATTTCCATTTACCGTCTTTGAATATGTTCTTACTGAAAGAATATACCAAACCACCATCTTTACTTCTTTTATACGTGATACCATTAAGCAAATTATACTTGCCTTTACTTTTTCGTATCATTCTTCCATAGTAGGAAAGCCAGGTGTCCTTACAATTCAGTAATTTTACAAATATTTCATCCTCGCCCAGTAATTCAATATCAAGCCCAGTCTGAGATAAATCAAGAATTCTTTCAGGCTTAATCTGCTTATACTGCCGTTTCTGTAATATAACCATATTGGGATCAAAGGTATCTGTTACTGTTTTCTTCTGTAATTTCTTCTCCCTGCGATCCAACCAAGTACAATACTTACACTTTGATCTGTATGCTTTCTTACCATTTGGTCTGATCTCCATACGGAATCTGCTTAGAGGTAATTCTTCCCCACATCGGCAGCAGACCTTTGTAGCTTCTGCCATGACCTCCTGAACGCTCTTGTCTTCAATATTTTGTTTTGTAATTTTCTTATCATCTAACATAAGTCTCCTTTCGTTCTAAGCAAAAAAGACAGTCATATCTTGACTGCCCTTCTGCCCTGACTTTATTTATGAGTGCTGCCAGGTGGCACTGATATATAATATAAAAACACATGCCCCATTAAGGGCTTGCAATTTCTTACTTTATAAGGGAGTAGAAACAACCGACACCCTTTCAAGCCTTTTTCACATATTCAATTTTTCTAAACAGTGGCTCTATCTCTTTTAGCTGATAGTCCACCTTTTTATTATCTGCATCTGTCTCTTGGATATACAGCACTGTTCCCAGTACACCAATCACAGAATACAGCTTACCGGAGTCTGATACGATCTCGCCACGGCGTATTACATTTTTATCCATATCTGGTCTGATTCCTTTCTAAAATTGTCCCATAAAATCACAGTTTTACAGTTTGCTCTATAGTAATGCTTTAAAACGCATTATACGGCTCAAATTTCGATTTTAATTCTATTAGTGGGGAAATTGTTGTCTGAAATGAAATAAACGAAATTTAGCCCATACACAGCGTTATTTACTGTGCATAGGCTAATAAAAGAGGACGACACATATTTGTGCTCATAAATGAACACTAAAATAAGCCCACGAGTAACACATCAAAAACTCATGGACTTATTCAGGTATTCATATTTAATTTTAAACAAAAAAATAACCACAGATAAAATCTCTGTGATTTTGTGAATTTTCTGTGAAATCTTATTAAATTTACCACATTTGCAGGCTCATCCTCCTATAAATATATTTTGTCACTTATAAGAAATGATTACCTTTTTTACTTTTGATTGCCTTTTTGATTACCTTTCTATTTTTCATTAAAACAGAAAGTCCGCAAACCCTTGATTTTACTGCATTAATCGGGGCAACAGGATTTGAACCTGCGACCTCACGGCGCACAATTTTTTCATCATTTATAACGAAAAAACCAGTAAAATCAAGGGTTTTGCGCACTTTTAAGTTAAAATATTTTGATTGTATTTGATTGTATAAATCTTAAAATGTTAACTTCCGGAAATTTCCAACCGAAAATAGTTATACCATATATCCCGATCTCATGCAAGCAAAATTGGTAAAAAATCTTAATTCTATAAAGCTTCCATAATTTTTGTTTTATAGTCCAGATCTGTAACATCAAAAGTGTAATATTTTTCATTTACTTCTTCTGTGTGACCAAGAAGAGCTGCAGCCACTGTAGTTGATACACCGTTACATCTCATTTTAGAATTAAGTGTTTTTCTAAATGAATGTATACCTCTTTCCTTTATCCCAATCTGTCTATATTTAGTTTTTAAACATGATGAAATAATAGATGAGTGCACTCTTCCATTCTCATTGGCGAATACCCATTCACATAAATATCCATTTGTTTTTTCAACATATTTTAATAATGTAAATAGTTTTAATATGTTTTTTGTGATTGGAATAATTCTTTCCTTATGATTTTTTGTATCATCAACAAAGTATATTTTATTAATTTTGTCATATTTTTCTGACTTGTTGATAATAAAATATTTATCATGAATGTCTTCCCATTTTAAGGCTGCTATTTCTCCGACTCTCATACCTGTAAATGAAGCAAGTTGTACCGCATATGTTGGAATATAATTAGGATTATTTTGATAATCTAATATAAATCTTTCCTTTAACTTATTTAGTTCAAAGTCAGAAAAAATATTATCTTCCAAATTTTTCCTTTTTTCTGTACAATATATATAAAATTGGCTCGCCTTTAAAAATTCCATAGGGTTTGTTGTTATATATCCCTTTGTTCTTGCACTATATATAGTATTATTAATATAACCAAATAAAGTTTTGCAAGCTTTCTTACATAACTTTTGTGATTTAACAGTATTTGCAATGAAAACCTTTATTTCTTCTTCGGTTATTTCTGATAATTGCATTTTTGAGAATTTTGTATTATCAAAATACCTTTTTCTGTCTGTGTCGTATTTATTGATTGTATTGTTACTTACCAAATTATCTTGTACAGATCTCCAATGCTTATATGCAGAAATAAAATCTTTTGGCTTTTCAACATCTTTCTTATAAAACTCAATTACAGCTTTTTTAATATCAGCTTCTGTTGATCTACTTATTTGTGTTCTTCCATTATTATCTGCAGGAAGATAAGTATACCACCTATTTCTTGCCCCCTTCCATATTCTGTATTTATGTTTACTTAAAAGCTCATCGTTTTTTTTCATCTCGATTTGCTCTTGTATATGTGATAAATCAATAATACCATTTTTTATGGCATAATTCAATTCTTCTTTGTCCATATAATAATAGGAGGAATTAGGATACCCTTTTAATCTGCGCAGAAATTCCTCTTTCCTCCATGCATTATTATTTATTCATCAATATCTTCATCGTCTTTGTCTCTTCCAGCTGTAAGACAAGCTGTGAGAATAAGTCCAACTACTCCACCAACTACAAATGTACCGCCTATAATACAAATAAATGTTCCAATACCAAGTGTAATCATGCAGCTCCATCCTCCATCCTGTGAATTTCTGTGTCAAGCAATTCTAAAGCAGTGTAAAATTTAGTGTCAATTTCCTCATAAACACAATCAACAATGTTTTTTATAATTTTCCTACGAGTATAATTAAGCTTTTGATCTTCGGTAAAATCATCTATAGATATATTCATCTTCAACTCATTAGAATCAAGCTCAACACCATTTTTATGCTCTTCTAATCTTCTTTCAAGATACCATTTAGCTTTTTCCAAGTCCTGTAGTTCTTTTTGCTTATCACCAATATATTTCTTACCGGCTCTGCAGATATATTTAACTACATTACCAAGGCAGTAACCGAGTCCCCAGTCTTCTATAAAATTGATTACCTGGTATTTTGTTCCACAATAATGAGATGGATTATCTACTGCATCGTGACCGGAAACTGGATCAGAATAGGCGTGTGATACAGCTTTACAATTGTCTTTTCTAACAAATGTTTTGAAACTATATGATAAATTACCATATGTCTTATCTATAGATTCAATCTCATCAAAATTGTTTAAAAGGTATTCAATTGGGAAAAATACGTCTGCAGTTGAGATACATCTATCGCCTAAATTAACGATTGTTGCATAAACTTTCTCACAATGAGGTAAGAGCATTTTGTAAATACTCTCTCCACCAATTGCAAAATACTTAGTCGGCATTTCGGCTATAAATTTTACTTCTTCTTTTGTCATTTTTTTTAACACATTAACATCTGTAGCATATCCATCATCTTCATTGATTGGCTCTACTGCATAATTAAGTGTCGTAGACAGAACAATATTGTTCCTACTTTTAAATGGTTTATTGCCAATACTGTTCCATGTTTTTCTTCCCATGATAACAGAATGCCCAATTGTAATCTCTTTAAATCTTTTTAAATCATCTGGAATCCTATAAAGTAAGTCACCATTCTTACCAATTCCACCAAAATTATCCATACAAACGATTGCTGATAACATAAATTTTCTCTCCTTAAATACCCAATGGTAGTGTCAATTGTGGCTTCATTGGCTTGTAATTTTCCATAGAAAAGTCATCAATTGTCATGTCGTAAAAGTTATTTTTTTCTGGATTTAATACCAATTTTGGCATCAAATTTTTATCAATTTCACTATTTTTTAACGCCTCAAAAGTGACTAAATGTCTCTCATTTGCACGATGAATTAACTCTTTTGCCTGGTCAATATGGAGGTCGTATACCTGTTCATTTGCCACAAAATGAGTAAATTTTCCTGGCTTATATCCAGTATGTCTAGCTACCATCATAAGCAGTGCAGCGTACTGGATTTCATTAATTCCACCTCCACTTGAAGCAGCTAATAAGTCTCCTGATCTTTGATTTAGAAACAGGTCTAAATACTCTCCACGTACTGTCCAAATAGTCTCATAAGCACATGGTTTAAGACCGTTTGGTTCATCTTTAAATTCTTCTTCCTGCCACAAATTACAGATATGATAACGTCCATATGGATTGTTTTTGATATCATCTAAAACACGCTTTCTAAACAGATCATAACGATGCACTGTATGACCATATCTATATCCATTTGTACCATTTCCAATATCCCATAAATTCCAATATGACACGCCCATTTCATTCAAAAGCTTGAGGTCGTTTGACTCTTTTTGGAAGATCCAAAACATCTCTTTGATTGCACTTTTCCATGCAATTGGACGTAAAGTACAGATTGGAAATTCACCTTTTGAGAGGTCATATTGACGCATTTGATGTGTCACAAAATAGGTATGTGCAGGTGTTCCGTCCTCGTATTTTGGTCTAGGATTTTCATCTTTAATACCATTTTGAAGGATATTATAGATAGATTCTACGAGATATTTATCAGCTTTTGTCATTAATCCGTATTCGTATTCCATGTATTATTCCTCAACTTTCCATTTAGAAATATCTTCTTCAAATTTAGAAATTACGTCCTTGTTATTAGTGTGAATTACAATAAAAATTTCTTTTGGAATTCCAAGAGACAATAATCCCATAATAGATTTTGCATCAATAACATATCTGCCACATACTGCGTCAATATCATAATTGTATTTATCAATAGATTTCACGAGACTATTAGCATCATTCAGTGTATTCAGTTTAATTCTCATTATTTTCATCTTCTTTCACTTCTTTATTTACTATATCTTCATCTTCTAAAAACAATTTATATCCATATTTATCATTACAAATGTTATATAATTTTGCATTTGCATCTTCTGAAGCAGGTACACCCTTTTTGTGAGTGTACCTTTTGCAAACGTTTTGTTTTGGACATGTTTTAGAATTTTCATCTAGTGCACAATAATAAAATGTGTCCATTTATTACTCATTCTTGTCAGTTGATCCGAAACCACCGTTACGTGTTGCTTCTACATGATCGTCTTCTGTAATTCCATATTCTAAGAAAATTCCCTGGGCGATAGCTGCATTACTTGTTACTGAAAACTCTTTATCTCCACGATTTACAAGTTTAATAAAAATGTGACCTTCGTTGTCAGAGTTAATAAAATCGCAGTCTATAATTCCTGTTCCATTTACTAGATTGCACTGATATTTAAATCCAAGTCCACTTCTTGGGTAAATCATAAGAACATAATCTGTATTCATATGACATTTAATACCTGTTGGAATTTTAATTACTTCTCCTGGCTTTAGTGTAAATGAAAATGGAGTTCTAATATCAAATCCTGCGCTAAACTTTGTAGCTCTTGTAGGTAACTCTAATCCATAATACATACTTTCAATTTCTTGTCTGAGTCTCTTAGATGTATCATCACCTGCAAGTCCAAATGTATCTAAATAATCTTTTTCAAACTGCTTATAGCTTACTTTCTCAAATTTTGCTACCCTCTTCATTAATCTTCATCCTCCTCGTCCCATGGATCATATTCATCGCAACATTCACAATCACCGTTGCAATGCAATTCTTTATTTGGATTAACTCTAAACATATATTTAAGAATTCTGTCTTCACCAATAGTTTCAATCGCATCGTAAGCTATATCTCCATTAGAGAACAGTACAGTACCTACCGGTGGAAGAAATGAATCGTTCTCAACAGTAATTGACATGTCGTCTTCATCAAGTGCAAGCCAGAATGCGTACGATGGATGGGCGATTTCTCCATTGTGTTCATCTGCATAGTTCTGAAGCTCTGCCATAATCTTTCTACGCTCTACTTCAAATTCTGCGTCTTCTTTGGTTCTAAAAACATTTCGAAGACCATAGCGTCCTTTATCTGCTTTATTTTCAGTCCAAATAACAGAATCGACATCTCCATCACTATAAGTAAAAAAATATTTTTCACTAGTAATCGGGTTCCAGTGATTCTTAATCTCTTTCTTCTTTTGTTCTTCTTTATCTGTTTCAATTACTTTCTGCAGACTATCAAATGTCTTCTGAAGTGTTTGCATAACAACATTTGTCACTGCTGGACTGCAATTAGCAAGATTAAGACTAAAATTTACAGTATCTGTTTTAACTTCTCTCATAATTATTTCTCCTTGTAAAATTTCTCAATTTTTTCTTCTAAATATTTTAAATATTCATCCCACATATTTTTCGTGTAAATATATTCTTTAGTTTGACGTGCCATCATTAGCTTTTTCATATCAGATTTATAATCAAATGGTTTATTTCTACGACCTAACTTTTTTGCAAGAACATCGGATAAAAATGACTGTGTAAATCTTGAGAAAGTTAATAAGTCCTCTTTCTGAACAAGAGCGATTATTTTCTTATATTCGTCCATTTTGTCCGTTGGTATTGTAACGTCTGCTTTGGGGAAATTTTTTAGACTATAAGGTGTGATATCTGCACCGAATGATGATGCTTTTAATAGATTTGCAACTGCTTCCATATCGGCAGTTTTAAATTTGAACTCTACTTCACTATCATAAATATGTGGATCTGAATACGGAATATTTGTTTCATCAAGTTTCTTTAAAATATTTTTTCCACGAATAATACTTGGGATGTAAGCTATAAAAGTACCTCGACCATAATAATAAATTTTATTACCGAATTGACACTTGATATATAAGTCATCGTAACTTTTATCAACGGTCCCATCTTCTTCTCTTGGCACATCATGACTTTCTGGTGAGAGTTCCGGTACAATTCTGTACTTACCTTTAAAATGCTGTGTTAAATAACTCATAGGCATTCACCTCAATATTCTTCGTAGTAAGTTTCATCACTTACTTCTACTTTATTTTTTTCTGCAGCATGGATTTTGTCTAATGCATCTTTACGAGTTTGAAATACATAATCTCCAAGAGCATTATATCCAAATAGATAAACATGTCTGTCCTTTTTATCCATACCGCAAAAATAATCCTCTCCAACAGTACGAACTTTTAACTCACATAGATCATAAGTACCATTCTTTTTTTGAATCCTAGCATAGTAAACCATGTCACCTTTATTTATTGTGCTATACATGTTTTTTCTTCCTTTTCTTTTCTGTATTCCACAAGATTTTTTGAGTACAGAGGGAATCAAGTGTATTAATGACATTTTCAGTAACTTCCTCTAACTCATAATTCTTACCGCAATCCCAGTTATAAATTGGAAAATAAATCTCATCATGATCCATATCTGTAACTGTGAGTGTGTATGTGTTATCTGATAAATCAACATCGACTGTTAATCTATCAATGTCTTTGTATACGAATTTATTAAAGTATGCGTGGTCACCATAAATCTTAAAGCCATTATTTCGCAGCTTATTAAAATCCATTTTATTATGAACAATATATTTGTCATGAATGTCATTAATATTCATCTTGATTCCTCCATGTAAGGGAGCCGGTTAAGACTCCCTAATTATTTATTTAATCACACTTACTCCAACCACAATCTTTACATGTGTTACAACCACCCTCAAAAACTAAATTACCACCACACTGAGGGCATTTTGCAGTTTTTGATTTATCAACAGTAATTTTCTTTTTGGGTTGTGTTGGTATATCAATTACCTCATCTGAGTCATCAGAAATTTCGTCCTGCATTTCTTTGTACATATCAATAAGAGCATTTCCGATAGCAACAGGACAACAAGATCCTTTTGATGTATCGTGTTTTGTTGCTGTTCTTACCGCATATGACGGACATGTTCCACTTGATTTAAGCTGGTCAATGATTGAGTAAATATCAATTCCACCTCTTGCTGCAAGAGAAATCATTCTGGAAAGTCCAATCATGAACTGGTTGCAGCCGCCCGAACTTCCCTTACTTAAGTATGTTTCAAGAAGTTCTCCTGTATCTGGATCAAAGAATGCTTCACAATGCAATGTTCCACATCCTGTCTGTAATGTACGTTTCTTACCAACGCAGTTATCATCAGCCTTAATGATCATTCCTCTACCAAGAGTTGTTTTAGGCGTTTCAGATGTTTTGTCATCTTTTTTACTATCTGATGTTGTAAGGATTCCTGCACGTTTACATCCATCACGGAAGATAGTTACACCTTTAAGACCTGCTTCCCAGGCTGTCATATATAATCCTTCAACCTGCTCTACTGTAAAATCATTTGGTACATTTACTGTGGAGCTAATTGATGCATCAATATGCGTCTGCCAAATGCTCTGCATATAGATGCGATTCTTATAATCAAGTGTCTGTGCGGTTACAAAATAATCTGGTAACTCAGAATCATCTTTTAGATTATTCTTTTCCATGTAATCTTTTACAATTGGTGTGTACACTTTGTAATACTCATCATGTCCTTTAAGAGATTCTGTTTTTCTTGTATAATAGTTTGCGAAAATTGGTTCGATTCCACCAGATACTCCAAGCATTGTAGAAAGTGTTCCTGTTGGAGCAATTGTAAGAAGCTGAGAATTTCTAAGACCATACTCTTTTACAAGCTGTTTTGTTTCACCAAGAGCATTTTTTGAATAATAAGCAGACTGCTCAACTGCTTCCGGATTATATTTTGGATATGGACCATACTCTTTTGCTAATAAAGCAGACGTTTTAAGTGCTTCATCAGCCATTGTATGACCAATCATATCACATAAATCAATAGCTTCAGGACTTCCATATTTAATACCCATCTTAATAAGTAAATCTGCAAGACCAAAGATTCCAAGTCCAATCTGTCTCCAATCTCTTACAGAATCTCTCTGCTCCTGTAATGGATGTAATGGCAATCCTTCATCAAGGACTTCGTTTAATCCGATTGTTGCAATATGTACTGTTTTTCTAAAATCATCAAAATTAAATCCATGTGGAGTTGCAAACTCAGCTAAATTAATACTTCCGAGAAGGCAGCTCCCACCTGCCGGTAACATTATGTTCCATAAGGTTCACAACGCCTTATGCGTTCTTTAAGAACAGCTATATGTTTCCATATAGTTCAGACTATATCTTCACTGTATAATACAGGGTTAGCACTTCCATTGTCATAAGTTTACAATGTACTCTCTTTCGAGATAGTCGTTGAGGTTGGTCAATTTAACTTGGTCAGAGTTAAATTATGATACCCTTTCTAATTTAATCCAATCTTTATGTTTTGATCCATTAGCAGCGTCCATTATTCTTATAGACTCATCTGGTAATTTCCATTTATATTTAGGTTTAGGTTTTCTAAGTGCTTGTTTATGAGCTTCAGACTTAGGTTTTCCTTTTAGGCTTTGACTTACATGTTTATTCCACTCAGCTGTATGTATTACTTTTTTATCAGATTCTGAAATTTTTTTATTCATTTCTTCACTATTATGATAACCAGTTCTACTTTTATTACCAATTCCATATTTATTATTTAAATTTATTTCTCTTAAGATTTTTTTCGTTTTTTCTGATTGAGGATGACCAGGTTTTCCAGTTAAAGATCTTGAGATATTATTTTTCCATTCT
>ENA-ORUQ01002484-ORUQ01002484.1-human-gut-metagenome-genome-assembly--contig:-NODE-2484-length-14472-cov-3.062565_pt1 | contig 14472 bp, 8 predicted proteins | sample MGYA00242081_ERZ509211 | MGnify/ENA primary metagenome ERZ509211 (study PRJEB26280, sample SAMEA2338785) | human gut metagenome | biome: human gut; feature: human-associated habitat; material: faeces...
AAAGTCCAGTCACCGATGGCGCGGCTCAGTCCGGCTTCGTAGAGCGACTGGTATTCGCTCTGGTCTTTCAGGTTGCTGAATCCCTCACGGATGGCTTCTTCCGTGAGTGACGAAATCCAGAGGCGTTTCACCGGGCATCGGGCACCGGCCTTCTGCATGACCCAACGTTGTATCAGCTCCCCCTCCTGTCCGGCATCGCCGCAGTTGATGATCATGTCGGCAGCCTGCATCAGTCGCTCAATCACCCGGAACTGTTCTTCGATGCCCTTGTCGCTTTTCAGCTTGATGCCGAAGCGGGGAGGAATCATAGGTAATGAAGAAAGGCTCCACGCTTTCCAGAGCGGAGTATATTCGTGCGGTTCTTTCAGCTCGCAAAGATGACCGAAAGTCCAAGTGACCTGGTAGCCGTTGCCTTCCCAATAATTACGGTGGTCTTGCGTGGCGCCCAGAACTTTGGCAATGTCTTTACCCACACTGGGTTTCTCTGCGATACATACAATCATGCGTTTCTCTTCTTCATTATAGCGGGACAAAGATAGTGTTTTTTGCCGGAAAAATGCAGGGAAAGCCTTTCGATTTGCAAGTGGATACAAGGATGTCTGGGGATTGGGATTGTATTTTTGCGGTTGTTTTATAGTTAAAAAACGCCCGAAGCCTCTTCTTTTCTTTCTTTTTTATTATTTTTGCATTGTTTTAATGTAAAAAAGTGTGTCTATGAGAAAGTCTACTTCTATTTTTAAGGCAGTTTTGATTGCCTTGTTTGCTGTTTCATTGGGTGTGGAAATGGTTTCGGCTGCCGGTTTCCCTTCGGTTAAGGATTTGTATGGCCGCTATAAATTTAGTGGAGAATGCTCTTATGTTGACATGGTTTCTGGAGTGGCGGGCGAGGCTCCGGTTCCTGCCACAACGGATTATAATATGGCCGTGTTGCCGGGCGAATCAGAGAATGAAGTGAAGGTGCTCGGTTTCTTCGGTTATGGCGGTGGTGTGACGTTGACCTATAACCAAGAAGATGGAACGTTGAAGGGAGAAACGCCAACCGCAGTGTTTATAATGGGAATGAATTTAATGGTTGTAGCGGATGCGGCATCTACAGGAGGGACTGTTGTCTTTAATTATCAGGTGGCGGAGAAAGACGGCAAAATACAGATTACGGCGCAGAATGCATTGGAAGATGTCACCATTATGGATATGGAGAACGGTATTATGGGGATGCTTTCTTACGCTTCTGCATATACCATGACCAAGGAGGAAGTCTCCTATAATCTTAGTGATGTGATTGGGGAGTACGATTTCGCGTCGACGAGAGTCGATAATAATTTGTTGGCTGATGCGTCTGAAAATTTTAAGCTGAAAATTACGGGAAATACCTCAGAAACGATTTCTTCCGGTGTGAGCTTAGGGAATTGGTTCGGGGTGGAAAACACGGATGTGACCGCTGAGTTCTATGCCGATGGTGGCATATTGGTATTGCCGCATGATATGAAACTGGCCAATGGCATGTGCTTCGGGCAGCAACCGACTGAGGAAGGTGGGTATAATCCCAACGAAGCTCCGTTCTTTTTTGTGGAAAAAGACAAGTTGGTGACTCCGGGCTATTTGGTATTAGACAACGGATTCGATGAGGTAATGGAAATGCCATTGCAAATGTCTGTCGTTGGCGGTGAGGCTGTGAAGGCAGGAAGTAGCATTAGCAGCCGTTGTATCAAGGATGTCAAAATTTATAGTTCAGACGGTTCGATTCACGTGGATGGGTTGGAAGATGCCGAAATCTGTGTGTTTGACGCACAGGGTATGCTGGTGGCATCTGCGCACGGAGCTACAGCAGCATTTAACGGTCTGAAGTCTGGTCTGTATCTGGTGAAATTTGGCAATCAGACAGCGAAAGTTGTAGTGAAATAACCTGAAGATATACATGTAAAATGAAGGGAACCGGGTCTTGTGGGACTTCTTTCTCTTCGTTTTATTTTTCTTTTTCCAAAGTGTTGGAGAAAGGGAATATAAAATGGTTGGCAGGAGTAATAATGTCCTGCTTTTTATATATAACGAAAGAAGTATGAAAATAAACTTGAGAATCGTATTTTTCCGTTTAAAGGCTTGCGGTGCCGGGTTTGCCCTTTTCGTTTTTGTTATGGCGCTTTCATCGGTCTCTGCGCTTTATGCACAGAACGGTACAGGTGTCGGAGGGGCGGTTCGTGCTGAAACAGTCGGAAGTCCGGAGAAAATGACGGTAAAAGGAGTTGTGGTGGACAAGGAGACTGGAGAGACCATGATTGGAGTTTCCATTCGCGTGTTGGGTACGGACGTGATTACGGTGACGGATATAGACGGTGCTTATTCATTAACTTTGCCCAAAGGACGTTATAAAGTGGTTTTCACTTATATCGGCTACGAAAAGTTAGAGCGGGAATTGGACGCGTCCCATACGGAAAGTTTTAAGAAGGTTGTGATGGCCCCGGCATCGAAAACCATGAATGAAGTGGTGGTGACGGGAATATACCAACGTAAGAAGGAAAGCTTTACGGGGTCGGCTGCTACTTTCGAGGGACCGGAATTGAAAAAAATCGGGGTACAGAATGTCTTGCAGAGTTTGAAAACCCTCGATCCATCTTTCAAAATCGCGGACAACATCCAGTTTGGTTCAGATCCCAACCGCATGCCGGACATCGAAATCCGCGGCAAGAGCAGCATCATGGGGTTGAAAGAGGAATATGGTACGGATCCGAATCAGCCCTTGTTCATACTGGACGGATTTGAAACCGATTTGCAGACGGTCTCGGATTTGAACATGAACCGCGTGGCTTCCGTTACGATATTGAAGGATGCGGCCTCTACGGCTATTTATGGTTCGAAAGCGGCCAATGGTGTTGTGGTCATCGAGACGGTGAAGCCGGAGAAGGGACGGTTGCGCTTGAGTTATAAAGGCGACTTCTCCCTGACAAAGGCCGACTTGACGGATTATAACCTGATGAATGCCAACGAAAAGATAAAGTTCGAAGAATTGGCCGGGTTATATACTGATTTGACGAACGACCCGTTAAACCAACTGAGGTTGGACAACCTGAGGAACGAACGTTTGAAAGAAGTGGCACGTGGAGTGGATACTTATTGGTTGAGTGAGCCGTTGCGTACCGGTTTCGTGCAAAAACATAATGTTTATGCCGATGGCGGAGAAGAGAAAATCAGGTATGGCTTAGGGCTGACTTACGGGAATACGGAAGGCGTGATGAAGGAGTCGAGCCGCCAGACCCTATCCGGAAATCTGGATTTGATTTATCGTACCGGGAAGTTTCAGTTCAGTAATAAACTGACGATTGATTATCTGGAAACGTCCGACCCTGTGGTCTCGTTCTCCGAATATGCTTTGGCTAATCCCTATTACCGCAAGTACAATGCCGATGGCGGAGTAGACAAGTATTTGTATGTTCCGGAGAATGACGACGAGGCTCCTGTTCCGAATCCGCTTTGGAATGCCCGTCTGAACAATTATGATCGTGGGGATGAATTTGGCTTTACGAATAACTTCATTGCGGAATGGTTTGCCACGACGGATTTGCGTGCCCGTGCCAAGTTCGGAGTGACGAAAACTACGGCCACAGCCGAAACGCGTTTGTCTCCGTTGCATACGGATTTCGACAGTATGAGCGATACGGAGAAAGGCTCATACGAACATTCCACTACTGCTGTTACGAAGTATGAAGGGGACCTGTCCGTGACTTACGGCAAGCTGTTCCGGGAAGTTCACATGCTCAATCTTGTCGGCGGGTTTAATTTTTCCAATACGGAGTCTACCCGTAACGGTTATAAAGCAATAGGCTTCACCGAAGACCAGTTCGGTGCACCTTCTTTTGCCAATGGCTATCCGGATGGTGGAAAACCGTCATATTCCGAAAGCACTACGCGTGCGGCCAGTTTCTATTTGAATGGTGGATACGCGTATGACAACCGTTATTTGCTTGACGTAAACTATCGGCGCGACGGAGCTTCCATGTTCGGGTCGAGTCACCGTTTCCACGATACGTGGTCGGTGGGTATAGGTTGGAACATTCACAAGGAAAAGTTTATGAGCGGTACGGACCTGTTTCAACTGCTCAAGTTGCGTGCGTCTGTCGGCAATCCCGGTAATCAGAACTTTTCCGCTTATCAGGCTTTCACGACTTATCAATTCAATGGATGGATGACCAATGTATTCGGTGCGGGTGTTTTGATATCGGCTTTGGGAAATCCCGACCTTCAGTGGCAGAACACTTTGAATTATACGGTAGGGACGGATATAGCCATGTTCGACAATCGTTTGAATGTAACGGTGGATGTCTTCCGTAAAATCACAGACCCGCTGTTGGCTGTCATTACGACACCGGGTTCGGTAGGCGTAAAGAGCGTAGCGATGAATGCCGGCCAGCAAAATACGAATGGACTGGAGGCTACGTTGCGTGTGTCTCCTATTCATAATTTAGAAAAGGGGATACAATGGACCGTCAGCTTGAATGCACGGACGTATAAATCGAAGTACGCTCATATCGGTAATTCTTTGAGTGCCTTGAACAAAGCCGGACAGGCTTCGGTAACGGGGACGACGCGTTATTACGATGGAGGAAGCCCGACGGCTATTTGGGCTGTCCGTTCGGCAGGTATTGACCCGGCTACGGGTAAAGAGCTTTTTATTAAGAAAGACGGTAGTTATTCGTTCGATTATGATGTGAATGACGAAGTCGTCGTCGGTGACACGCAGCCCAAATTGGAAGGGCTTTTCGTTCGGAGCTTATTTCCGTTACCAACTCGGGGGGCAGATATTCAATTCAGACTTATATAATAAGGTGGAGAATATCGACTTGAGTGACATAAATTACAACCAGGACCGGCGGGCGTTGTATGACCGTTGGTCCGTACCCGGCCAGGAAGCACAGTTTAAGGGTATCTCCTTAGTACAAAAAACGGACAAGTCTTCCCGTTTCGTGATGGATGAGAATACGTTCGCCGGAGAGTCCTTCAATGTAGGATATGAATTCACGCAACCTTTCATTAAAAAGGTCGGTCTGTCGTCGTTGACCCTTCAGGCCAACATGAACGACATCTTCCGGGTGTCTACCGTAAAAGCGGAACGGGGTATTGATTATCCTTTTGCGCGAACTGTGTCATTCTCTGTTTCAGCCGTATTCTAAAGCTATAGAAATTATGAAAATCCTAAAATATATCATATTGTCTTTTTTCGGCCTGTTCTTCACGGCCGGATGTAGTGACTGGCTTGAAGTGAAGCCCTACGACACCATGGCCGAAGGTGATTTGTTGAGTACCGAAGAAGGTTTCAAGAAATTGCTTAACGGAGTGTATATTGATTTGAACAAGGACGAGCTGTACGGCCAGACGCTTACCGTGGAAATGGTGGAGATTATGGGAGGGTCTTATCTGATTGGTACCGATCCATTGACTTGGGGCGATTATATTGATTTGAACAACCGGAACTTCACTACCGAGTATTGGCGTACGAGACTCGACAATACGTGGGACAAGGCGTATGCATTGATTCGTAATTGCAATACGATATTGGAACAGATGGAGAGTCGTAAGTCGGTCTTTACAGGCAACAATTATAATTTGATTCGGGGAGAAGCGTTGGCGTTAAGGGCTTTGCTGCATTTCGACATGTTCCGTCTGTTCGGTCCCGTGTATAAGCTGAACCCGACGAAGACCAGTATTCCCTATGAGACATCCACTACCTTGCAGGTGCAGGAACTGTTACCGGGGAATGAAGTGATGCGCCATGTCATAGAGGACTTGTCTGAAGCGGAAAAACTGTTGGCCGATGACCCGATTATCACGACGACGGACCATTTGGTCAATCATGCGACGACGGGGGGAAGCAATTTCTTGGAGTACCGTACGTTGAGGCTTAATTATTATGCCGTACAGGCGTTGTTGGCGCGGGCATATCACTATATATCCAGTTACAAGGATGAGCATCAGGAGGACTATAAAGCCAAGGCTAAAAGCTATGCCGAAGGGATTATTAATATTGCTCCGCAGCATTTTCCGTTTGTGAATAAAGCAAACGTGTTGGGAACACCGGAGAATGTGGATCGCATTTTTGCTACGGAAGTGATTTTCGGTCTGACGAATGTGAACCGGAATCTGATGTTCAAGAACAACAACGATCCGGATCGAAGCCCGAAGCCGGTGCTCAGGATGGATCCGGCTCTTCTGGAGATGCCTTATTTCGGCGGCGGAGCGGACTACGGCGGGTCTACTGACGACTATCGTTACATTGCCAACTGGAAAAAGAGCGGAAATGATTACTATTTCTATAAGTATGCGGACATTACCGAAGTGGGGAAGATAGAGAACACCATCGTTCCGATGATACGGTTGGGAGAAATGTATCTGATTATTGCAGACCTTTACGACGAGGTGAGCGAACGCCCTCTTATGGGCAATTGGGTGAATAAGTTACGGGAACACCGTGGAGTAGAGAAAATGGATGAATCTAAATATGCTCCGCGTGTCTTGGGATACGAGGTCGTGAGAGAGCTGTATGGGGAGGGACAAATCTTTTTCTATCATAAGCGGAACTATTCACCGGTATTGATTACTTTTGATCCTATTACGGAATTCATCCCGGTTTCGGAGAAATTTTTTGTAGTTCCTTTACCGGATACGGAATCAGACAACAGACAATAAACAGGTTATGATGAAGAATTTAAAAATATGGTTTCCGATGTGCCTTGCGCTTTGCTTGTGGAGTGCATGCGATGAGCGCACGCCGGATTTGTATAGTGCTCCCGACGGAATTTATTTTAATAACCGGACTTCGGGGAGTGTGTTGGTAGATACGACGACTTTGACTTTCGTTTATGAGCCGGACGAAACGATGTATCTCGACGTACCGGTAGTCATACAGACCATCGGAAGGCAGGCTGACATCGATCGTCCGGTCAATCTCAAGGTCTGGTCGGACAATGCCGAGGAAGGAGTGGATTATGAGTTGCTGACACCGGCGGTGGTACCGGCTCATACCTCCATGTTTTCCTATGTGGTTCGTTTGAAACGTACGGAAGCCATTAAAACGGAATTGAAGTCCATTTATCTGGAACTATCGGCTAACGAGTTTTTCACGACGTTTCTAAAGAAGGATTCTACGGGAAGTGAGGAACGTCCTTACACAGAGATGTTGAAGTTCCGGATAGATTTTTCCGACTTCTATTCTACTCCTCCGGCCGGATGGCTTCCTGAATATGTCGGCGAGTTTTCAGAACGTAAGTTACGTCTGATGTGGAAACTGTTCGACGATGTGGTGGACCGTGCCGACTATAATGTAAAGGGAGCTATTCCTTTCAATAAATGGGTGTACATGCAACGGGAAATAGATACCTACATGACGATGCAATTGTATATATTGTTGGGATACGAACAAGGAACGGTGGATGTAGACGCATTGGTGGACCCGACGGCTGAAGGGAATGACCGCCAGTTACTGGATTTTACTCCTATAACCTCTGATAACTAATATGGAATGATATGGAAAGAATGAAATATATCCGTTTGTTATGGTTGCTGTTGCTATTCTTATGGCAAAGCTGTGCGGAAGATAAGGGGAATTACGATTACAAGGATTTGAACGATTTGAATATTTCGTTCGATGATGCTTATTCTGCCATTTCCCGTGAACCTTTCGTCATAAAGCCGGAGGTGACAGCAAAAGAGTTCGCACCGGACGCTTATACTTATGAATGGAAGGCGTATGACCAGGCCGGGAGCCAGGAACCGGTTGTGTTGGGTACGGCTTTGAATTTGGATGTGGAATTGACTCTTGCACAGGGTAACTATCAGTTGGTACTGACCATTAGGGAGAAGGCGTCGGGGCTGTATTATCAAAAGTCGGCCACGTTGAACGTGGATACGCCGCTTTCGTTGGGGTGGTTGATATTGTGCTCCGACAACGGGCGTGTGCGTCTGGACATGGTGTCGCACATTAAGGAAACGGATAATGTGTATTACGATTTGTTGAAAGGGACGGATTTGGAGGATTGGCTACAACCCTACCAGTTGCTTTGCGATCCCGGGATGCAAGAGCCTTTCTATTTGGTGACCGGTAGCGGGACTACGCGTTTGAGCAATAACGATTTTCAGTGGAACGACTCCTATATGATAGGTTATGAGTTCGGTAACGGAATGTATACCGGTACGGTACGTTGCTTGGCTTCTCACAGGCCGGGCAAGTTGTTTGTCGATATTGCGGGACGTGTGTATTATTGTAATACGTTGTCCGGCGACGGTTTGTTCGGTTCCGTTCGAGCCAACGGTTTTTATGTAGAGCCGGCAGTCGGTTATAATGCCAAAGGGACTCCTTTTGTTCCGGCTTTTATGATGTGGGACAAGAATAACCGCCGTTTCGTGGTCTGTGCTTCGGAGTTTGCGTCTATCGGATTGGATAATGTGAGAGACGTGCCGATGGATGAATTGGCCGCCGACGGTTTCCCTACGGTGAATGAAGAGCTTTTCGCATGGCCGAAAAGAGCAGACCGAATGGACTTTATCTGTATGGAGAATACCCGTTACGACCGTAATCAAGATGGTAACGGAATGACATACGCCGTGTTGGGTAAAGGCGACCAACGTTTCTTGTATGGTATCATTCTCAATGAGCTTTACTCTTTTGCCGAAGCCAAATACGGTTATGCCTATGAGAAAGCTTATTATGTGGATTTGTCTGCTTGTACGGACATTGCGCAAGCCACACACTTTGCGTTCAGTTCCTTGAAGACATTTATGTATTATGCCGTGGGTAGAAAGGTCTATCGCGTGAATTTTTCCAATGCGGCTCCGGCGGCAGAATTACAGTTCGAATTGCCAGAAGGAGAAGAAATTACCTGTTTGAAATTCTATCTGTGGGAACAAGAAGACACAGACAACCGTTCTTACGACCTGATTGTAGGCAGCAAGAAAAATGATACGGGCGAGGGTACATTGCGTATTTATGACGGATTCACGAATGAAGGCAATTTCCAGAATGCCGTTCCGGTGGAACGATACTCCGGTTTTGCAGATATTGTGGACGTGATTTACCGCGAGAAAGTAATTTATCAACAATAATTAATAATGAATGAGATGATGAAAAATAATATGTGGTTTAAGACAGCCTTTTTAACGTTTGTCTTTTGTGCTTTGGGGTTCGTAGAGAGTCGGGCCGATATTCAGTTGACAGTCGATGTGGCAAATAAGACGGCTTCGACAGTTGTTGTGGTGTATCAGACTACGATCGTAGAGATTCCGTTGGACGACAACGGGCACGGTAGCCATACCTTTCAGCATATAGGTGCCGTACATGCCAGTCTGTTTTATGGAATGGACAGCAAAAATATTTTTTTGGAAGACGGAGAGCGTATCCATATCTCCTTCGACGGGGCTGATTTCAAGGGAACCGTAAAATTTGAAGCGGATGGAGGCAAAGAGAAAATCTTTAAGTATCTGAATCAGGTGACCCTGTTGGATGTCCCGCAAGAGAAGATGGCCCTGCCGTTTGATGAGTACGCCGCGTTGGTGGACAAGAAAGAAGAGTCCATGATGCGTATATTGAAGGCATGGAAGTTGGACGAAGTCAGTCCGCGTTTCGTTGCCGTCGAAACCGGCCGCATCCGTTATGCCTATGCTTCTTCGCTGATGATGTACGCTGTGGGGCATCCTTTTGTGGCTCAGGATACCACTTACCGCCCGGACGAAGCCTATTACGATACGCTTAAAAAGTATGCTGTGGCAGACGAAAACCTGGTAGAACTGAAAGAGTATCGTGAGTATATGAAGGAGATAGCCCGAATGTTCGGCTGCAAGAAAGAAGAAGCAAAGACACCATACGACCGTACTATTTGCATGATGAACTATATTGCCGACCATATCGAGGATGACAAAGTGAAACAGGCACTGTTGAACGTGTTGGCTATCGAGCAAGTGGAACAGTACGGCATCAGCAATATAGATGAATTGCTGAATCTGCACGGCACTTACGTGACCGATCCCGTACTGCAGGCTGCCTTCAAAGAAAAATATGATGCTTGGGATTTGGCCCGTCCGGGTAACCCTTCCCCCGATTTCCGGGCATGGGATGTGGACGGGAAGTCATACACTGTGGCTGATTTCAGGGGAAAATATGTGTACATCGACCTTTGGGCGACGTGGTGCGGTCCGTGTCGCCGTGAGATGCCTTTCCTCAAGCAGTTGGAAGAAGAATACAAAGGGCGCAATATCACCTTCCTGAGCCTTTCTACGGATGCACGTAAGGCTGATTGGTTGAAGATGGTGAAAAGTCATCCGATGACGGGAATGCAGTTGTTTTTGGGTACGGGAAGCCGTTTCCAGACGGCATACAAGGCCGACGGTATTCCCCATTTCATCCTGCTCGATCCCGAGGGGAAGATTGTGAATGCCAATATGTTGCGTCCTTCTTCGCCCGACATTCGCAGTTACTTGGACCGTCAACCCGGTCTGTAAAGGAAGTGATATGAGGATAAAAGGAGCTTTCGGGCTCCTTTTTTTGTGGGGACAGGCCTTGTACGGTTACACTCGGAAATATCTTTTTTGTTTTTTTACGGCACGGACGGTTGACGAAGAATGTTATTTTTTTCATCTTTGTACAATTAAATTCCAAGAGCCGTAACTATGAATGTTTCCATTGAAATAGGATTGCTTGTATCCGCCTTTCTGATTTTCTGTAGTATCCTGATGAGCAAGACCGGTTACCGTTTCGGTATCCCTACCCTGTTGATGTTCTTGTTGGCCGGCATGCTGTTCGGCACAGACGGTCTGGGCATACAGTTCGACGATGTGTCGGTGGCCCAACATATCGGTATGGTGGCATTGTGTATCATTCTTTTCACGGGAGGAATGGACACGAAGATGGAGGACATCCGTCCGGTATTGTCGCCGGGGGTCATGTTGGCTACCTCCGGCGTGTTTCTGACTACGCTTTTTTGCGGATTGTTCGTCTATTGGGTTTCCGGCTGGCAACTGCATACGGGCGTCGGTTTCACCCTCATCGGTTCCTTGTTACTGGCCGCCACGATGTCGTCCACCGACTCCGCCTCCGTCTTCAACATCCTTCGTTCGCAGCAAATCAACCTGAAACATAATCTTAAGCCGATGTTGGAACTCGAAAGCGGGAGCAATGACCCGATGGCCTATCTGTTGACCATTATCCTGATACAATGCCTGCAGGCCGGAGGAGTTTCAGGTTGGGAAATCCTGTGGTCTTTTCTTCTGCAGTTTGTAGTCGGCATAGCCGGGGGGTATCTGTTGGGACGTTTGTCCGTATGGCTCATCAACCGTGTGAGCCTGAAGAATGCCGAGCTTTATTCCATCATGGTGCTTTGTTTCATTTTCATCATTTATTGCTCGGTCTATTTGCTGAAAGGCAATGGGTATCTGGCGGTTTATATTGCCGGTATGGTCATCGGCAACAGCCGCCTGTTCAAGAAGAAGGAAATAGGAACTTTTCTTGATGGCATGACATGGCTGCTCCAGATTGTGATGTTCCTCATGTTGGGACTGCTAGTCAATCCCCACGAGATGCTTCCCGTCATGCTGACGGCCGTCCTGGTCAGCGTCTTTATGACCTTTGTGGCCCGTCCGCTTAGCGTATGGTTAAGCCTTCTGCCTTTTGGACGGAAAATCACGAATAAATCCAAGCTTTTTATTTCCTGGGTTGGTATCCGTGGGGCTGCTCCCATTATTTTCGCTACCTATCCGGTGATGGCACAGGTGGACGGAGCCAACCAGATTTTCAATATCGTGTTTTTCGTCACGTTGATATCTTTGCTTTTTCAGGGTATGTCCTTGTCATGGGTGGCGCGTAAGTTGGGCCTTACGGAACCCTTGCCGGAAAAAGAGGACAACTTCGGTATCGAACTGACCGAGGATGTCGGGAGCACGTTACGCGAAGTGCTTTGTACGGAAGAGCTTCTGCAACGGGGACGTCATATTCGCGAACTGTCGCTCCCGGAAGGAACGCTGGTTATTATGATTAAGCGGGGCGACCGTTATATTGTGCCGAACGGTTCGCTGGAACTGATGTTGGGCGACCGCCTGCTTTTTATGCAGCATGGCGAAACGGTGGAACGGTAAGACCATAAGATTTCTTTTTGTCAAAGTGTCAATGCTTCCTCTTTTTCCTTGCCGTATTTTCATGGGGTTGCCCTTGTGTCGGATTTTACGCGATTCTCGTGGAATAGGGGATTGCCGTTTTGTCACCTCTACGCGTTTGACAGTTTCTTCGTGTTCTGTCGCTGTGCGTGTTGTACGCTTATAGGTTCGTGTCGTGTCATCTTTTTAAGTTTTTCCGTGGCAAACGGATTGGGCATAACGGTTTGTATTTTGCCCTCAAATAATTATAAAAACCATCCTTTGGGCGGGACGCGTGCGGTTTTGCTGCCGTCTTTTCTCCGTTTGGAGCGGTTTGCAGTGCAGATGTGCGGAGAACTTTTTTTTGTTTGGCTTAGATTGATTTTTTGTTCGGCTTAGAAAAAACGAGTATTATACGGTATATATGCGAAAAATCCGGGGTGATTCTGTATAAATATGCAGAATCTGTCTGGTTTTCCGTTCCGGATTACATTTTATCTTCTGTATTTTCCGCCGTGTTTTATGTCTTTTTGGATGGAAAATCCCGTTTTACGTGAAGTTTTGTCAGTATGGAACGGTTCATACCTGTGCGGAATGGTTCGTTGGCTTCGGCCAATCGGATAGTTTCAGGATGCAGAAGTCTCCCCCTGAGAGTACTGCTTTTTAAACCGGTATGTTCTACACACGTTGCTATCTTTAAATTCGGACTGTAATGGCACGTTTGAAGAATATGACAAAAATATATGAATAGATGTACTTTGATTGTTGGGGAATGTTTGTGACTTTTACAATGCTTGTTTTCTTATATATCCTTGAAATACATTGTGTTATATGGAAAATATAAATTCCATCTCTATGCAAGAGGTGGAAGATTTCGATGCAAATGTAGATAAAATACGCATACAAACAAAATAATCTCTTCTTTTTCTGATGAAAAAAACAAGAAAATCTTAAAATAAATAGGTTTTTATAAAGTCGATTCTTGAGCTTACCTTATTATATATAAGGCATTTACGGGATACTATTTCCACCTCTTGCATAGAGATAGAAGTTTATCAACGGCAATAAAGAGAGTAGAGAATTATACGTTTTAACTAATTTTATTTGATTATGAAGAGAAAGTTTATCAGTGTGGCTTTGTTTGGTGCGCTTCTTGCGGCATCGACAAGCGTAACGACTTCTTGCAAGGACTACGATGATGACATCAGTGGCTTGCAAGGGCAGATTACGGCCAATGCGACGAATCTTGATGAATTGGTGAATGAGAAGGTCAACAACCTGACTCAGGAAATCAATTCGCTGAAAGCGCAGGAGGCTGCCTTGGAAACGGCTTTGGCCACAGCCAAAACCGAGTTGACGGCTACTATCGCAGAAGCTGAACAAGGAGCTAAGGATTATGCCGACATTCAGGCCGCTGCGGCCCAAGTGGCAGCCATCGAAGCTTCAAAGGCCAATATCGAGGAAGCCCGTACGGCACTCCAGGCCGGTATCGACGCGGCAAACGCTGCCATCGAAGCCCTGAATTCGCAGGTAGCAACCCAAGCCGGACAGATTGATGCTTTGCTTTCTGCCGACGCGGCTTTGCAAGAGGCTATCAACATAGCCAATGGCGAGATTGAATCGGCCAAGAGCATGGTGGCCACAGCGCAGAGTGCAGCCGAAGCGGCTCAAGGCACAGCCGACGAAAATGCGCAAAAGATAGCCGGTGTGACGGAAAAGCTCCAGGCCGTGGAAGAAGGCTTGCAGGGGCAGATTACCCTTTTGGACGAAAAACTCAATCAGGCCGTAGCCGACATCGCTGCTAACAAAGCTGACGTGGAAGCCAAGCTGGCCACGGTGAACGCCCTTGTGCAAGCCAATACGGAGGCTATATCCGCATTACAAGACAAGGATGCTGAATTGTTGGACAAGATTGCCCAAAACAGTACGGAACTGTTGGCTCTTTCTGAGAAACTGACGGCTTTACAGAGCACGGTAGAGCAGAACCTGACGGCAGCCAAAGCATATACAGATGCACAAGTAGCTGCTTTGAAAGCCGAATTGGGCGCCGATATGGAGCTTGTAAAAGCTGACCTTGCCGGTGCTTTGTCTCGTTTGGGTGCTGCGGAAGAGAAAATTGCAGCTATTCAGGAAGCCGTTGGCGCTTTGGAAGATAAGGACGAAGAGCTTGCTGCAACCATCGCAGAGGTAGAAGGCAATATCGAAAGCATCAATACTTCTATCGGTGGCATCCTTGGCAGGCTTGAAACTTTGGAAGGTACGGTAGCGCAACAGAATCTCGACATCGAAACGCTGAAGCAGACTGCTGCAGGGTTGAGAACGGATTTGGATGCCGTGAAAGTTACGGCTGATGAAGCCAAGAGCCAG
>ENA-ORUQ01002494-ORUQ01002494.1-human-gut-metagenome-genome-assembly--contig:-NODE-2494-length-14441-cov-2.890658_pt1 | contig 14441 bp, 11 predicted proteins | sample MGYA00242081_ERZ509211 | MGnify/ENA primary metagenome ERZ509211 (study PRJEB26280, sample SAMEA2338785) | human gut metagenome | biome: human gut; feature: human-associated habitat; material: faeces...
GCACTCAGACGCTCAGTTTGCAGGCTCTTCATCCGTTCCCGCCCACGTGGAAATGATGGGCTTCCTGGGTATCGGTAACAACCCGATGGTAGGTTGTACGGTAGCTTGTGCCGTAAATGTGGCTTTGGCTCTGAACAAGTAATCAGAACTGTCCATATAGAAAGAATAAAGGGGATGCTTTAACATCCCCTTTATTCTTTACCTATTAGGTCAAGCTTACTCAATAAGCCAACATGTAATACACATTATCTCCTTCGCGCTCTTGCCTAATCTTATGCTCCTGCATCAGACGGGCAATGCTCAGACATAATTCCGTAGTTCCTAACTTACATTGGTTTTGTAACTCGTCGAACGTGCAGCGCAATGCATTCGACAATGCCTTGTAAACGCCCATACTGCGTGATTTGATGGTTTTCTCGTCTGGTATCATAATGTTTCCTTGTTGTTGATTGCAAAGAAACGAATTAAAATCGTGTCCTCAACAAACCTCTTTATAATAGATGTTCCTTTTACCCATTTTTCAGAAGAACAAAAACCGCTTTGCATTATAAGAGCAATAACACCCTTTTAAAAACTTAAAAATAACCCCAAATAGGTATGTTTTCACGTATGGAAAACGGAAATAATTCAATCTAATTGATTTGGGTGTGTATCAGCATTTTATGTCGTTGTAAATTTCGTTCTATCTTCTTTGATTTCTATCTGTTTTCGCAAAAAGTACACTTTTAGTACACCTTTATGCCCTCTCGTTTGTTAATAGATGTAGGGCAATTTTCGTGTTTCACAACACAGCGTTATCTTTGCTCCACAACCACAAAATTAACTGATTATGGGTAGACAACCAAATAAACTGAAACAAAATCCGAAGTTGGTGCAGAATGCCATGTCGGATGGCCGGGCGAGCCTTGTCCTCGAATATTATCTCGGCAGAACCGAGACCCCGGTATATGATGATGACGGCAATCCCGTCCTCTATACCACCGGGGCAATGAAAGGGAAGCCGAAATACACTGTGAAGCACAACCGCAAGAAAGAGGCTCTGAATCTCTATATATGGTTGGCTCCGCGCACGGCGCAGGAGCGACAGCAGAACAAGAACACGCTCCAACTCGCCGAGAAGATACGCTTTGAGAAAGAGCAGGAGATGCTTGAAGACCGCAAGGGATACAGACTCAAGAGAGAAAAAGAGTGTAATTTCCTGCGCTACTTCCAAAGCCATACAGAGAATGAGGCTTTTACAAAGCCTGTACGGAAATCGTATTACTATTCATACGTCCGCTTTACTGAATATCTTGGACTGACACCTCGTTTCTCCAAATATACCAAGATACTGCCAATGGATGCCGTAACGCCCGATATGGTGACAGGATTCATCAACTACCTCCGAAAGAAAGGCTCTGGCGAGGGGCCTCGTAAAAACTACCATTGGTTCAAGAAAGTTTGTGCCAATCTCCTAATCGACAAGAATGAAATCTACAAGAATGCTAACGACAGACTCTGCAAAGAGAATGAAACGCTTGTAGAAGAAAACAACATGCTTGTCTCCGCCAACAATTCCCTTGTTCCAAAAGTGGCTGAACTTGTTGAGCATCATGATGAGTTAGAGCAGGCCAACGCCAAACTCACTGATGACATTGCACGTTTGGAAATGCAGAAAATGCGGAAAATGCAGGATGCAGACTTGGCAAAGTACAAGGCCGACATTGAGCGATATTTCCCCGATGTCTCAGACCTTTTGTTTTGGGGCAGATATTGCACCTCCATCGGCTTCCCTGACAGTTACGTTCACAGAATCCTCAACTTTGAGAAAATAGGCTTCAAGGGTCAACTATACTCCCACGAACATCAGCAGAGTTTCCGCACAGAAGGCTCTTGGGCAAAACTTGAGAGGAGTGCCGATAACAAGCACACATTTGAACTCAAGATTGACGGAGTAAGTGTTTTTCAGCGGTTCAAAGATATGGCTCGGAAACTCCTTGAAAAGATGGGCTTTCGTCAACCACAACCCAAGCAAGGCAAGGCTTACACTATTAGTCTTACCTACTGAATGAGAATCAGCCTAGCGAAAGACCTCTTTCTCTCGTCGGACTGATTTACATTTGTATCCACTTTTTTCTATAGTCCATGCCAGTACATTGTTCCTCTGAATATAGCCCAGAATCAATCAATTTTGACAATGCCTCAGAGAGATTATCTGAAATTCCAAGTATCTTTGCAATTTCATCAGCCTTTATTTCAATCAATAAAGAACTAGCCCCTTTTAGGCTTTCATTGAAATAATGAATGATATGCCCAATTTCATGTGCAATACAAGCATGTATTTCGTCAGAAGAAAGTTGCAATTTTTGGCATATCTCTGGGAAATAAATTATATATGCTGATGTTGAAGAGTACTTACCACCTTTTTTATCAATCGCAAATCCAAAGGAATCGTTTTCAAATCCACTCAACGGAATTGCATCATCTAAATTTTGATAATCACTTATCGAGTAACAATGTATTTTAAACTGATTCAAATGTTTATATCTTTGGCACAACTCTACTGAATAAAGATTATCAAAGTCATTGAATTCTTTTAGTATTGAATGATTAACCAACATCGTGTTTACACTATTTGGAGCAATTTATGAAAAAGACAAAACTCTTTTCTTTTTTCACTTTTCCTGTTAAGGCTAATGTGGAGATAGTATTATTCGTTGGTATTATGGACGCATTAGCACAGCTTTCCACAAGATTTCTAAGATACATTGTCTTTATAGCATAACCCACATTTTCAGCACCAGAATGTTTGGCACTTACAATTCCTATGACATTACCCTTTTTATCAAATAATGGGCCTCCACTATTGCCGGGTTGAATAGGTGCTGAAATTTGATATAATGCCACATCTCCTTGAAATCCTGTCCTAGAACTTATAATTCCTGTTGTCAGTTTAATTTCGTCTCCCATAGTCGATGTAAGAGGATACCCCAATACAAACACATCCTCTCCGACCTCCGATGTTGTGTTCGAAATAGCATATGGTATTGGACCAAAACCCGTGAAATTTGAATCTGAAATTTTCAAAAGGGCTAAATCATTATTTTTATCACATCCTACAATTGTCACAGCATAATGTGTGTCGAAATTACCTTTTACGCCTTGGATAGAAATAGATTTTGCACCATCAATAACATGATAATTGGTTACTATATATCCATCATTCAGAGCAAAACCTGTACCACTCCATTGTTTTGGCGTATTGTTTTCTATTGCAACTCGATGCTCTTCTTCCTTTGCTCTATAATACATTTCTTCCGACGGATATGTTTTTGAAAAAGTATAGTCAAAATGAACTTGAAATCCAGCCTGATAGTTTCGTCCCATATCATATCTCAACTGTCGGTCTGGAATAGATGTAGGGGCTTCAAAGAATCTACCTTCTTTTAGAATAAATCGAGTTGTTCCGGTTACATTACTTCCTGAATAAAATACGTTAAAGTTATACACATTGGAAGAAACTTTCTTAATTGTTACTTGATCATTTCCATACCATTTGAAACTTCCATTTTTGTCCTTATATATCATGACCGGGTCTAATTCGGTCGATTCTCCAGGGAAACGAGTAAATGCGTTTTCTCCCCATTGGTTCACAGCCACATCGTAGATTCCTTCAATAGGATCTAACTTAAGGATATTATCTTTATAATATATTTGTAATTCCACCTTACTCGTAGGCATTATTTGAGCATTCGAAATCACTGCAATGAGTACCGTGAAAGTGAGAAAAATAATCTTCTTCATTTTGTCAAAAATATATATTAAAAGTGCGGCACTGCAATCCACGTCTCAATATGCAGGCCCTGAGAAAACCTTTAGAAAAAGATGTGGGAATAACAGCCCCACGCTATATGCATGGAGACTATTACGCCTAATCTTGTTTCTGTTAATGAAGTTTCTCAGGCTTCGCATATTCAAGAATAAGACATAATGCCTCTTGTTTTCAATATGTCGTGGATAGTCTGTGCCTATCCAACTGCAAAGTTACTAAAAATCTTTGAATCAGAGGGTAGGACAACCGAAGAAATCCAAGAATTTCATCGAAAATAAACCCAAATAAAAATAGCTAACATTTCTTACCCCCCCCAAAAAAACTAAGCCTTGTCTTTCGATTTATCCAACTAATTAGTACACCAACAGTACACTACAAAATTTATAACATGATGATATATAGATATATGCAAAGCACAACAGAAGGTATGTTAAAATCCCCTTTCATAAAAAATCCGGTTCTTCCCTGAACCCATTTATCAGGAAAGAACCGGAAAGCCGCCTTCGTCCACCGTAAAAATATGGCAAACGATCAATAGTTCTCCTTCTTCACTTCGAAGTAAGCCTGCGGATGCAAGCAAGCCGGACAGGTCTGCGGTGCTTCTTTACCCACATGGATATAACCGCAGTTGCGGCACTGCCATACCGTCTCTCCGTCCTTCACGAACACCTTGAATTCCTCCAGGTTCTTCAACAATGCCAAGTAACGCTCTTCGTGGCCTTTTTCCGCCACAGAAATCATACGGTACATCGCAGCAATGGCAGGAAAACCTTCTTCGTCTGCAACATCGGCAAAGTGAGGATAGTCCAACGACCACTCTTCAAGATCGGAAGAGCGTGTTCTCCGGCAGCCGCAGCCTTCAGGTTCTCCATGGTGGTTCCGATGACACCGGCCGGATAACTGGCCGTAATCTCTACCATGCCGCCTTCCAACCACTTGAACATACGTTTTGCATGCTCTTTTTCCTGATCGGCCGTTTCCGTAAATATAGCTGCAATCTGTTCATAACCCTCTTTCTTTGCCGCACTGGCAAAGTAAGTGTATCTCATTCTGGCCTGAGACTCTCCGGCAAAAGAAACCATCAGGTTCTTTTCCGTACGTGTACCCTTAATACTCTTTCCCATAACTTTTTTAAATTTTGAATTTAAACCTATAATGTTTCTAACGATTCAAAGATACGGATAAAAACGTTCATATTTGTAATCATTACAGCATATTTCCCTTAATTCTATGTTAAAGAATGCTATGCCGCACAGCTGAAAGCCGTGCGGCATGGCCTGTCAGTCGACAGTCACCTTACGGCTCTCCGTCCGCTGACCTTGGGTCATCTTAACCATGTACATACCAGACCTGAATCCATTCCTTTCCATATACTCCCCGACCTCCGACGGCATGCAGGTAAAACTCCCCGCACGTGCTCCATCCAACGTATAAACCACGCAATCTACCGGTTCACCAGAAACCACCCCCGTAATACCCGTCGCAGTTTTCACCTTCAAGATTCCGTTCTCCAATGCAGAAGTGTCCCATTCCAAACCCTCTCCGGGGCTATCCAAATCCAACGTGCAGGCAGATGAAAGTGCCGTCCGGTTTGCGACCCACAGTTGGAACTCATCACCGGCTTCCAGTTCGAGCCCTTCACGTACCGACACTTTCAGCGTACCACGCAGGGAGAACGAGCTTATTCCTTCCAAGGTCGTACAGCGTACCTTGGAAGCCACATTGAACAGCACCTCCCCACCGGTACTTACCGTGAGCCTCTTGCCTGAGAAATCCAACGTCCCTGAGGAAGCCCCCTCACGCGTTCCGGAATACAAGCGTCCGCCACGTTCCACCGTGACCGAAGCATTGCCCAATTTACCCATGCCACACAAAACCGCACCGTCCTCAACCGAGAGTTCTCCGCTTCCCAACATGGCATTTTCTGCCGAACGGTCATTCAGGCAAAGTGTGCCTTCCTTCACGGCCACTTCGCCCGTATTGTCCCATACTCCGCTGACCGTCATCTTGCCGCTGCCCACTTTCTCGAACTTAGAATTGGCTGTCACGGTTCCGGCCCAAGCGAAATCATCGTCACATCCCACCTGCCACGTGTTGACACCCGTAGCCCCGTCATTGGCAAAAGAGGCATAACCGCCCAACGTGCCCTTTCCGGCCAATTTCCCAATACGGAAAGTCCGCCCCGTGTTTTGCACCGTCACGCCTGCAGTTATGTTAAGCGTACCGTCCGGCATACCCGAAGACGTATTGAGCGTAAAACGCGGATAGCTGTCGGCCATGTCGGCCGTGGCATTGATTGTCCCTGTAAACAGGCTCAAATTGACGGCCACCGGCGTACGTGTGGCAAACCAACCGTTACCATGTTCCACTGCACAATATATCGTAAGCGTACCTTCGCCCGTAATCTTATTATTATAGGTAGAACGGTTGGCCAACGACCACGTTCCGCTACCGCCCTCCGGCACATGGATGGCATAACTTGAACCTGTATTTTCATACAACGTACCGGATATGAATTCTACCGTCTGTGCAGGCCTGTCGCAAGCCACGCACTGTACGGTTCCACCGTTGATGGCAAGACGTTCCAACGAAGGACAGACCGTGTTCAGTTTCATCCATCCGTCTCCTTTTTTGGTGAGTAACGTACCCTCCACCGGGGTTTCGACGATGAAATCCTTGAGGTTTTCGACGCATCCCCCGTCTTTGCCTTCCATCTTCATGGGAGAGCCTTGGGTAACGGTCTCTGTCGTCTGCAACGTGGCACCGTTCTCCATGACAAAAAGATCGGCCGACTCCACCACACCGCCCAGACCTCCGTAAGCCCGTGTGGAGTTGCTCAACATATTCACCGACACCGTACCGCCGCTGATGCGCGTACCGCCCGTATACGTATTGTCATTGCTGATGGCCAGCACGCCACTGCCACGTTTCACCAATGCCGTATGCCCTGCCAGAAAACCGTTCCCGTTGAAAACATAGCTCTTACTATTGTCCACAGTGACGCTTTCGGCTTCGATACTGCCGGAAAGGCTCACATTCTTGCGTTCAGCCGTATCGTCGAACAGAACCCTGTCACCCGTCACAAAAAATACGGGATCGGATTCCTCTGCCAAGGTGAAATTCTCGCTTTGGCCAAAGTCCCAAATATTGCTGTTCAAACCGTTCCAAACCACATCGGATGCAGCACGCACATCGCTTAGGGAAAGGTAAAGCATCCCATCCTCCAACACCAACCTGGCACTCATTTGCGAACTGATACCCTCGATGAGGATACTGGAAAAATCCCCCTTGACCGTAGCTGCCGTACCTATCGGATACCGTCCGGGCTGCACTTCTTCGCCCCGGAACTCAAACACCGGCGCCAAATACTTCGGCCCGTATTTCCACGACTTCGTCTCGACGGTAAGCACCTTGGTATCGAGACGGTCGGAAGTAAAGTCATTCTTCAAATCAAAGACCACGCGCGAACCGAAACCCAACGTCACGGAGTCTGTCGTAAGGGTTCCGACCTGTCCGTCACCACCCGGATAGACCGTGGCACCATAGTCCGCCTTGATGCTACGGAAAGTACCGGAGGAACGGAGCGACGTATGGCGGTTAAGCCAAAGGGAAGACTTCTTCATCGTCCCGTTGAAAACGAGTGTCCCGTTCCATACATCCGTGTTGCCGCTATGGGTCATCTCCACGTCCGGCAGCACCAACGTGCCTTCCCCCTGCTTGACCACGCGTGTGGCTCCACTGAACCCGCTACCCGTCACCGTACAAGTATAATAGTCATAATCGATAGGCACGTCTTTCGTGGCACAATCGCTCGGTGCCGTGCCCTGCACCCACGAAGGCACGTTGAATATGGCTGTCCACGGTTCGGCACCCGGCTCCACGGATACCGACATGTCCGCATTGTCGAACACAAGCACCTGGCTACCATTGTGCGCCGTAGTAATATTGCCCCCGTTCGCAATCTGCGTACGCCCTTCCGTGGTGAGCGGCGGCGGAGCCACGGTGATGCCCTCCAGTTCGCCCAAGAAATAACTCAAGTGGGGAGGTTGGTTGTAACCGATGGTTTCCCACACCATGCCCTGCCGGTATTGATGGTCGTGCCAAAGGGTAGGGATACGGAATTCCGTCGGGTAGTTGGTCGTATAAACCAACAAGTCTTTCCCGTCGCGTACGAGCAGTTCCTCTCGCCAGTCACCGAAGAGGTCACCCGTGGCGCATGCGTTGTTTTTGCTCCAGTTATTCATCGCACCATTCCCCAAGAAGATGCGCCCCACACCAGGCTTGTCAATCTTGGGTTGGCGTTCCGTTCCCGGGCTGTTGAGCACCTCGCTGCACAGGTCACCATCCCAATAGATACGGAAATTCAAGTCCCACCCCGCCACGTCGGGCAACGGCTTGTCTGCCGTGAGGCTGATGACACCCGACTGGCTGCTTGCCCCTTGGCAACCCGGATAATCCTTATAGAACTTGCCGGCCAACGCACGCCCGTCGTCACTGGTACTTTGCAAACGGTAATACAGTTCCGACGTGGTGGCATTCCGGTAGTTCATGGCCGGGGAACTTTCGTTGCAGGCAAACATCTCCTGTCCGAAGCGGTAAGGATCCAAATCGGTACAATGTTGGGCGTCGCCATGCCCGAGGCCGGTAGTACTCAATCCCTTTCCATTATCATCGATTATCATTGAACCGAACGCGATTTCATCCCGTCCGTCCATGTCCACATCGGCCACGCCGAAGTTGTGGTAACCTTGTCCGAACCACGGACCTCCCACACTACATACCCAATTCCAACGTTCCGTCAGCTTATGCGTAGCAGGGTCTACGTCGAAAGTATAAAACTTGTGACGCGTGTAGCAACCGCGTCCGACGAAAATGGAAGGATGCCGGCCGTCCAGATAAGGCGCACCGAAATAGTGCTTGGTGGCACGATGCCCCGTGCCGTCGCCCCAGGCTGCCGTCCAGTCCGTCTCGCCCGGTTCCAGCCGTTTGCAAGGGTAAGGCATCCATTTCTCGCCGTTTTCACCGATTTCGTACAACTTGCCCGTGGCTCCCTCCATGTAGAGCAAATATTCATTGTCGGGCATGGAATATTGGGTATTGTTAATCCTACGGATATCATGGGACATATTGCCCACCTCCGTGACCGTACCGTCCGGATGATGGACAATCATGTTGTCAGCCCCACGCATCAACACCTCTGCCTTGCCGTCACCATCCCAGTCGAAAGCTACGGCATCGAACTGTTCATCGGGTCCCGACTGCATGTTCGGGCCGATGTCGATGTACCACAGCCGTTCTCCCTTGATGTTGTACACCTCGATGCGGTTGTAAGCCGAAGTGTTGGCCACGTCCGCCACTCCGGGCGTACCCGTATAAAGACGCTTGGCGATAATCTCCGGCATCCCGTCGCCATCGACATCGGCCAACACGGCATCGTTGAACATATAGTTTTCCGTCAGGTCCTCGCCGTTACGTCCTTTCATTTCCGCGCCCGGCACTCTAAGGAAGCCTGTATTCTGTCCTGTAAGGGAATAGAAACTGAATTCCTTGAAACGTTTGACGGGGTCACACTGTTCCCCCTCCTTGCCTTTCACCACGGGAGCCACCGTATATCGGGTTTCGGCCGTTCCTCCCGTATGGACATAGTTACTCGCAGACAGCCCTTTGGCCACCAACTCACCGTTGGCATAAAGGTTGTAAGCCACATCGTAGTACTCCTCGCCCAACACACGCCAACTCACGAAGTTTCCACTTCCGCTTTGGGTGACAGTGGCCACAAGGCCGCGTCCCAGTTTGTCCATCGTCCGTTGGGCACACAAATCCATTGTGCTGCTTCCTAAAGCCAAGCAGCAAGCAAAAAACAAAATCTGTTTCTTTTTCATGGGGTTTATTTTATTAGATTAATTCACAAGATGATACAAAAATACATAAATAACTCAACAAACCACTACGTTTGGGGACTTTTTATCTGAACTTTTTGATTTTGTCAACAAAAACCAATAGCACCTGCTTCCTCTCCAAGAAAAAACCATAAACCAATAACACATTCATAACCAACACTATACAAACTCACAAAAACAACCGCAGAACGGAAAATCAATCTCAGCCGATTGATTTTCCTTTCTGCGCCAAATGATTTTCCGTTCTCAGCAGGACAGCGTCACACCTTCCGCAACCCCGTCCTTTCTGTAAAGGATACTAACTTCACGTCAAAGGACTCCCTTGCTCGAAGGCAGCTCGTAATGATAGATGTCGCGCCGTACCGCCATCTTGAGGCTCCGGGCCAGAGCCTTGAAAATTCCCTCTATCTTATGGTGCTCGTTCACGCCTTCGGCCTTGATGTTCAAGTTCATCCGCGCCGCGTCGCTCAGGCTCTTGAAAAAATGGAGGAACATCTCGGTGGGCATCTCGCCCACTTTCTCGCGACGGAATTCGGCATCCCACACCAACCAAGGCCGTCCGCCGAAATCGAGGGCCACGCTGCACAGGCAGTCGTCCATGGGCAGACAATAACCGTAACGCTCGATGCCGCGCTTGTCGCCCAAAGCACGCAACAGGCACTCACCCAAAGCCAGGGCCGTATCCTCTATCGTGTGGTGTTCGTCCACCTGCAAGTCCCCTTCCGTGCGGATATACAGATCCATTCCGCCATGCTTGCCGATTTGCTCCAGCATGTGGTCGAAGAATCCCAATCCCGTACGGATATCACACCGGCCGCTGCCGTCCAAATCCAAGCGTACCTCGATGTCGGTCTCCTTGGTCGTGCGGCGCACACGGGCTTTACGTTCTCCGGCAAAAAGGATTTCGGCAATGCGGTCCCAACTGTCCACGTAGCGGATGCGCTCGTCCGAAAAAGAATCCTCGTCCTTCTCCTTCAGGATCAAGGCGCGGCAACCGAGGTTCAGGGCCAACTGCGCGTCCGTCTCGCGGTCGCCGATGACCCAACAGGCCTCCATGTCGTAACCGCCCGAAGTGTAACGTCCTAACATGGCCGTACCCGGCTTGCGCGTGGGCAAATTTTCTTCTGGGAAACTGCGGTCTATCAACACGTCATCGAACGTCACGCCCTCTCCCTCCAAGGTACGCATCATCAGATTGTGCACCGGCCAAAAGGTATCTTCGAGGAAGGCATCCGTGCCCAACCCGTCTTGGTTGGACACCATGACAAACTCGTAATCCAGTTTCTGGCGGATAAATGCCAGATTGCGCATCACACCCGGCACGAACTCCAATTTCTCAAACGCGTCTATCTGCTCGTCCGCCGGCTCTTTTATCAAAGTGCCGTCGCGGTCTATAAACAAGGCTTTTTTCATGATGTTCATTTTATCGTCTCCGGTTTGTAAGAACGCAACGCGCCCAACAGACTGTTGTCCTCCTGCGGCGTACCGATGGTCACGCGCAGGCAGTCGCCGCAAAGTTCCACCCTCGAACGGTTGCGCACGATAATGCCGTTCTTCACCAAATAGGCGTATATCGCATCGGCTCCTTTGACTTTCGCCAGAAAGAAATTGGCATTCGTCGGATAAATCTTCTCGCAGATATCCAGTTCGGCAAAGGCCGCCATGACCTGCCCGCGTTCGCGCAGCAACGTCTTCACCCACTTGTCCACATCGAAACGCTTCTTCAATATCTCCACGGCCTGACGTTGGGTCAGTTGGTTCACGTTGTAAGGGTACTTCACCTTATTAAATAAGGAGATGACCTCTTCTGAGGCAAAGGCCATGCCCAAGCGGATGGCCGCGCTCCCCCATGCCTTGGAAAACGTGTTGAGCACGATGAGGTTCGGATATGCCTCCAAATCTTCACGGAACGGCTTCTGTCCAGAAAAGTCGGCGTATGCCTCATCGATGACCACCATCCCCGGAAAACGCTCAAGCACCTTGACGATTTCCTCCCGTTCCAAGTCGTTTCCCGAAGGGTTGTTCGGCGAACAAAGGAATACCAACTTCGTGTGTTCGTCCGCAACGGCCAATAATTTATCCGCATCCAACCGGAAACCGTCGTCCAACAAGACGGGGCGATAGGCCACGTCGTTGATGTCCGCACACACTTTATACATACCGTAAGTAGGGGCTATCGCCACCACGTTGTCCGTTTTCGGTTCGCAGAATATCCGGAATGCCAAGTCGATGGCTTCGTCACTGCCGTTACCGAGAAAGATTTGTCCGGGCTTCACGCCTTTGACGGGAGCCAACATCTCTTTCACCTCCAATTGCAAAGGGTCGGGATAGCGGTTGTACGGGGCATTGTAAGGATTCTCGTTCGCATCGAGAAAGACGGAAGCCGCCGCACCCTTGTATTCGTCACGGGCCGAACTGTACGGCTTCAACGCCCAGATGTTCGGGCGCACTAATTCTTGCAAAGGTTTCATGCTCATTTCATTTCGGTTTTAATGGATTCCAATCTTACGGTCATGGCGTTACGGTGTGCATCGAGATGCTCGCCCGCCGCCATGAGTTCCACAGCCGGACCGATGTCACGGATACCCTGCGGCGTGAGTTCCTGAAATGTGATCTTACGGTGGTAGCTGTCCAAGTTGACACCGCTGTAAGCCGTGGCATAACCGTTGGTGGGCAACGTATGGTTCGTACCCGAAGCATAATCCCCCGCACTCTCCGGCGTATAAGAACCGAGGAACACGCTGCCTGCATTGACCACCCGTTCGGCGGCCTGCAAGTAATCGGCCGTTTCGATAATCAGGTGCTCGGGCGCGTAGCGGTTGGTCAGTTCCAGTGCCTCGTCCATGTCGCGCACCACGACGAGTTTGCTGTGAGCCAATGCCTGCTTCGCGATTTCCTTGCGCGGAAGGGCAGCCAACTGGCGTTCCACTTCGTCCTGTACCTTGCCGACCAAGGCTTCGTCGGTCGTCACCAACAAGACTTGGCTGTCCACGCCGTGCTCGGCCTGCGAAAGCAAGTCGGCCGCCACGAACACCGGATTGGAACCGGCATCGGCCAATACCGCCACCTCCGAAGGTCCGGCGGGCATGTCGATGGCTACGTCGTGAAGCGACACCTGTTGTTTGGCCGCCATGACATACTGGTTGCCGGGGCCGAATATCTTATACACTTTGGGCACGCTTTCCGTACCGTAGGCCATGGCACCGATGGCCTGCACGCCGCCTGCCTTGAAAATGCGGTTCACTCCGGCCACACGGGCTGCGCAAAGGATGGCGGGATGCACCTTGCCGTCACGTCCCGGCGGCGTGCAGAGCACGATTTCACGGCATCCGGCAATCTTGGCCGGTGTGGCCAGCATCAGCACCGTGGAGAAAAGCGGTGCCGTCCCTCCGGGAATGTAAAGCCCCACCCGTTCTATGGGAACGGCTTTCTGCCAACAAGTCACCCCGGGACGGACTTCCACCTTCGTCGTTTCAAAGCGTTGGGAAGCGTGAAACTTCCCTATATTGTCGTGCGCCAAGCGTAAAGCATCCTTCAGTTCGGGCGACACTAGACGTTCAGCCTCGTCCATTTCTTCTTCCGTGACGGCCAGACGCTCCAGTTCCACATGGTCGAACTGTTTTTCGTAGGCCATGACGGTGCGGTCGCCCCCCGTCTTCACGTCGTCCAACACCCTGCATACGGTTTCACGCAACGTGTCCACGTTCATGACGGGACGTTTCAACAGTTCGTCCCATTCTTCTTTTTGCGGATATTTTATCACATTCATTTGCTGTCCTCCTCTTTTTGATATGAAAATACCGGCCTGTCCGGCTCAAAGAATCATCTTCTCTACGGGAACGACCAGAATGCCCTGCGCTCCCAACTCCTTCAGTTTGGAGATAATCTCCCAAAAGCGGGACTCGTCGATGACGGTGTGCACGCTGCTCCACCCTTCCTGCGCCAAAGGCATCACCGTGGGGCTTTTGGCTCCGGGCAATACGGACACGACATCTTTCACCTTGTCCGACGGCACGTTCATCAGTACGTATTTCTTGTCTTCCGCACTCTTTACCGCCTCGATGCGGAACAGCAACTCGTCCAAAATCGCCTTCTTGGCATCATCCATATTCCGGTTGGCGATGAGCAACGCTTCGCTCTTCATGACGACGGCCACCTCCTGCAAGTTATTGCTTACCAGGGTGGAACCGGAGCTTACGATATCGAAAATACCGTCGGCCAGTCCGATACCGGGCGCGATTTCCACAGAACCGGTAATGACGTGGATGTCCGCTTCCACTCCGTTTTCCTTCATGAATTTTCTCAAGATATTGGGATAGGAAGTGGCTATCTTCTTGCCTTCGAACCAAGAAAGGCCGGAATAATCCACAGCCTTGGGTATGGCCAACGAAAGGCGGCACTTGCTGAAGCCCAGACGGCGTACCACCACGGCATCCTCCTCTCTTTCCACAAATTCATTTTCGCCCACGATACCCAAGTCGGCCACTCCTCCCGCCACGGACTGCGGAATATCGTCGTCGCGCAGGTAAAGCACCTCGACGGGGAAATTGGAGGACTGCACCAACAAGGTGCGCTTGGATGAACTCACTTTGATGTCGGCCTCCGCCAGGAGCGCCATGGTGTCTTCGTAAAGACGTCCTTTCGACTGTACTGCAATTCTAAGCATATCTGTTTTTTTAATGAAGTATTCTTAAACTATCAAAAAAGGCTCACCGTTCATATCGGCAAGC
>ENA-ORUQ01002510-ORUQ01002510.1-human-gut-metagenome-genome-assembly--contig:-NODE-2510-length-14362-cov-3.664779_pt1 | contig 14362 bp, 14 predicted proteins | sample MGYA00242081_ERZ509211 | MGnify/ENA primary metagenome ERZ509211 (study PRJEB26280, sample SAMEA2338785) | human gut metagenome | biome: human gut; feature: human-associated habitat; material: faeces...
ATAGGTGAGGCGGGCTTTCTGCTCTGCTGCAATGGTGTAAGGGCAACTTTCTTAGAGGCAGTAATCTTTATTGTACAAACAGCGTTCAAATAATGTTATACTCAAAATCACAGAAATAAAAAATTTTCCTGAGTCTCATTTATTGGACAGATTTGAATGTAAAATGATTTCAATATAAGTGAGAGGAGGTATTCCTATGAGCATTGGTTTACAACAGATATGGGCGAAGACAGAACCTTTTCAATCCATTCTGACCCATTCCTTCATTTCTGGGATTGTCGCACAAGTCATCGTTCATAAGATGATTGTCCCAGGCGTACGAAATAAATTGTTGGCGTTATTATCGTGCACTCCAGAGAAATTTACAGACTGGATTGGATACCTTGTATCCCTTCATGATGTGGGTAAGATAGAAGGGCAATTTCAATATCGCTGGTTGCCTATGAAGGAAAGTATGGATAAAGAGGGTGTAAAACCAGACTTTCCTGCTTTAAACCAGATCCGTCATGAGAAAACTACCTGGCGTTGTCTGCGGGAACGCCTCTGGAAGGAAGCCTCGAATCAAAGCGCAGCTAAATTCTATGCGGATATTCTAGAAGTGCATCACCAAGGGAAAAGCGGAACGGAAGGGGACCGGCAAGATCTCTTTTGGAATCATCTTCAGGAAGAATTCGAGCACTGGATGCGGCTTCGATTTTTACGCTCTGAGGAATTATTTTTACCCCCTCTTGGGAAAGAAAACAGAGGAAGTGTAGGTGCGCTGCTGCTTGGAATTGTGATCCTGTCGGACTGGATTGCATCCAGTAACTATTTTGCCCAAGCAGAACTCTGGATCAATCAGCCGGATGGGGAGGAGCACGCAAAATGTCTTGCGGAAAAATTTTTGATGCTGAGCGGACTGACATCGCAGGCCGCAGACTTTGGAAATGAATTTCATGATGTGTGGCCCAATATTCCAAGAGATGTAATGCGGGGCTTGCAATCAGAAACTGAGGCCCTTTTTCAACAGGCACAGGAGCGCATTTCTGTGGTACTGTTGGAGGCACCTATGGGGGAGGGAAAAACGGAGGCCGGAATCTATGCAGGGATTCGAATGGCCAAACAGTGGGGGAAAAGTGGTTTCTATGTTGGTTTGCCTACAGCAGCTACCTCCAATCAGATGGTTGGACGTATGCGGACTTTATTAAAGCTGCATCAGTTTCCAGACTCAGTCCGTCTCCTTCACAGTATGGCCTGGCTGGTTGACGGAGACAATACCCAATCCTGGCCTAAATTCGAGACAGAGGAGGAGCGCTATGCCTCGAGCTGGCTTCTTCCAGTGCGTCGAGGGTTATTGAGTTCCTATGCGGTTGGCACGGTGGATCAGGCAATGATGTCTGTCTTGCTGGTGAAATACGGCGTTTTGCGGCTGCTGGGATTGGCAGAGAAAACTTTGGTGATCGATGAGCTCCACTCCTACGATGTCTATATGAGTGAGATCCTCCATCGGCTGCTAGAATGGTGTAAAGCCCTGGAGATCCCTGTGGTCCTGTTGTCTGCCACTCTTCCGCCGGAGAAAAAGGCGCAAATGTTGTCTGCCTATACCGATCATCCAATCCAGCCATGCTATCCTTCGATTACTGCTGTAACAGAGTCAGGGAATGTAATCGTGCGGCCGGTCAGCCGGACGGAAAAACGACAGACAGTATCCGTCGAGCTTTGCCCGGTGCTGCATCATGCGGAACAGATTGCCGAGAAGGCGATGGGACTGGTGAAAGACGGTGGATGCCTCTGTATTTTGCTCAATACCGTCCAGCAAGCCCAGGAGACCTACCAAGCGCTCAAAACCAAAGAATTTGATGGAGAATTGCTTTTATTCCATGCGCGTTTTCCGATTGGCCAGCGGGATCAAATCGAACAGCGCTGTATCCGTCTCTTTGGAAAAGAAAAGGCAGCTCGCCCGCAGAAGGCTATTCTAGTGGCCACTCAGGTGGTGGAGCAGTCTCTGGATGTGGATTTTGACGTTATGATGACTTCGATCGCGCCAATTGACCTTCTGCTCCAGCGCCTTGGACGGGAGTTTCGCCATGAAGATACGCCCCGGCCGCCTCATCTTGCTGCCCCACGGTTCTATGTGCTGATTCCTGATGAGACAGGAAAATTTGAGGCGGACGGCTATATTTACCCAGAGTGTCTTCTGAAGCAGAGTATTCATCTGTTGGAAGAACGCAGTGAAATACAGATTCCAGAGGATCTGCCCACATTGGTGGAGCAAGGCTACAGCCCAGAAGCGGCTCCACCGGAGGAATTGGATCTCTGGATAGATCACCTAATGGAAGATCAGGTTAAAGCGGCGGCCGGCGGAGGTTATCTGATCAATGCCCCTGAAAAGGGATACACCCCGATCAAAGAAGCTGGACGGATTCAGTTTGACGATCTGGAGAGTAGCAGCTACCTCTCGGCCAAGACGCGCCTGGGTGAACCGGCCGTACGTATTGTACTTTTGCCGCCGGAGCGGTTTGGATCTTTACGCAGCAAAAGTCAGCATTGTGGAGACCGACTGTGTCTATCAGATGTGACCAGAGAAGAGGCGCGTGAGATCCTGAAGGCCAGTGTCTCTGTTCGGGCAAAACTTCTGCGGCACGGAAGGGAAGATGTGCTCTTCGGCAGAAGACTGCTGGAGGGAATCGAAATTTATCCTGCCGCAGTAGATGAAAATGGAAATATGCGGTATACTCAAGCTGATGGAACCCAAATCGTTGCAGACAAAGAGTTGGGTATATTTTTTGAGAAGGGGTGAGGTGTGTGAAGGCGTCATTTCAAATTTTAACGCAGCCGTGGATCCCAGTAAAAGAGCTGGACGGAAGCATGAAAGAGCTTAGCCTGCTGGAAACGCTGGAGAGGGCCCACCTGCTCAGCGAAATTCAGGATCCATCTCCTATGGTAGAGTACAGTGTTTACCGCTTTCTGATCGTGTTTCTCATGGACATGCTTCGACCAGAGGATGAGGAAGTATTGGAGGAGTTATTGGATGAGGGGCAATTTGATCGGGATACTATCCAGCGCTATGTGCGCCAGTGTGAACAGGAGGGGGTGAGCTTTGACCTCTTCGATTCAGAGCGGCCATTTTTACAGACCCGATATCGTGCAGATTGGGATCGAGATCCAAAACCGGTCTCCACATTGGATTACTCTATCCCAAATGGGAACAACCACATCCATTTCGATCACAAGCGGGAGAAGATCACTTACACGCCCGGCAAAGCGCTGCGGATGATGTTGGCTGCGCAGATTTTTTGTACCGCAGGGGCGCAGGGGTATCCCTCTAATATGAACGGCGCTCCGCCATGGTTTACACTGATCCGGGGAAAGAACCTGTTTCAGACTTTAGTGTTTGGTATGATCGAGGTGGATCGAATTGATCTGCCCCTTGATCGGCCTCCGGTCTTGTGGCGTAATCCGGATGAAGTGGTATCCAAACAAAAAGTGGCGAGGACATCATGGCTGTTTGGTATGTTTTTCCCAGCAAGGCGGATCCATCTAATTTCAGATGAGTCTGGTGAATACGTTGAAAACGTATATTTCAGCCAAGGAATGAACTTTGAAGTGACAGATTCTTGGACAGACCCGCATGTTACATACCGATACAATGCAAAGGGACGATTTAACTGGAAGCCGTCTGCGGATGAAGCGATCTGGCGCAACCTAACGGATCTGATTGACACGAAAGGAAAGCGTGCTCCCCAGATCATAGCGCAGTATGAAAAATTGGATACCTCGGATCGTCCGATGTCTCTTGTGATTTACGGAGTTCAGACCAATCAGGCAAACTATATGAGGGCACAGAGGCACGACCTTCAAATTCCCAAAAAGTTACTGGGGAATGAGAACGCGCTGCGCTTTATTACCGAGTTTGTCGCGCAAACGGAGCGGTTGGGCCGGGCGCTTTATAAAGCGCTGACTCTGGAGGAGATCCCGGAGGAGAGCCGTGTTCAGGCCAGACAGAGGTACTACGCGGTTTGCGAGCAGATACTGTGGAGCCAGTTTGATGCGTTGGCACAGCCTGGATTTGATTATGCTGCCAATCTGACAGCGGCCATCAGCTGGCAATGCAGGACAGCAGCGGAATGTGCAGATTGGACCTTGGAGCAGCTGACCCTGCGTGGAAGAGCTATGCTCCAGGTTATGGAATATCAGCAAAAAGTGCTTGGAAAAGAAATCGCGGCAATCAAGAAGGGGATGAAGATATGAAGGAAGTGGATTGGAGCAGTTTCTTCCAGCGGCTAGATACCTTGCCGAGAGGAGAGCGTGCGTCTCTGAAGCGGGAAGCTGGGACCATGCTGAGTCAGGCGGATGGACAGGCCATGCGTGTTTTCTTTCAGTGCCTGCCTTTCTCCATACCGCAGTGGCAGGAGGAGCGAGCATTTGCGGCAGCTTGTCTGTACTGTCTCTGGGATACAGATGAGAAACGCCGCCAGCCTTTGGAGCAGATCTTCTATCAACTTGGTCGGGGTAAAGAGATGTCTGAGAGCACCGGCCACCGATTGGAAATGCTTCTGGATCTCCAGTGGGACGAGGATGGATTTATGCTCAAAAAGCTGTCCAGACTGATCCGGTTTGTGAGATCAAAAGGATATGCAGTGGACTGTCAGTGGCTATTGGAAGATCTATTCTATTGGAACGGTGAAAAACAGAGCGTGCAGCGGAAGTGGGCTCGCGCCCTTTATATTAAGCCTGAAGAGCAGCAAGAAGAATTGAAAGGAGAATGATCCATGTTATACGAAATCCATATGCTCAAGAACTATCCCCCAGTCAATCTGAACCGGGATGAGTCTGGCGCTCCAAAGTCCTGTATGTTTGGCGGAACGACCCGGGGCCGTGTGTCCAGCCAGTGCTTGAAGCGGAGCTGGAGGCGTTCGCCGCTGTTCTCTCAGACCATCGGAGCGGAACATCTGGGCATTCGAACCCGTAAGCTGCCCCAACTGGTGGCAGAGAAGCTGGAGGAGATGGGAGTCAGTCAAGAGTATATTGACACTGTATTCCCCAAAATCAGTGGATTTGGCAACAAAGACGGCGCAGAGAATAAGGATGGCAGCTACACCGCACAGATTGTGTTCTATGCGCCGGAAGATATCCAGGCGGTGGCGGAAGCTATTTATGAAAAGCTCAAGGATTGTCCATCCCTGAAAGAGGTCAAGGCATTGAAGGCAAAGGAGCTGCAGGAGGCGGTAAAGGGAGCGGAGAGCCGCCCTGTCACACTGGACATGGCACTCTTTGGGAGAATGGTGACTTCCAATGCGTTCCGGGATGTGGAAGCCGCCATGCAGGTGGCCCATGCTATCTCTACCAATAAGATGAACATGGAATCCGACTATTTCACCGCCATGGATGATCTGCTCTCCGGGGAGGTGATAGAGGAAAAAGGGTCCGCCATGATCGGGGATACCGATTACAACTCCGCATGCTACTACATCTATGCCTCTCTGGATACGGATATTTTGATGAAAAACCTGAAGGATACGCCGGATGCAGAGCAGTTGGTGAAAGCGGCCATCCCTGCGTTGATCCGTACTATGGCGTTGACCAACCCATCAGGGAAACAGAACAGCTTTGCTGGAAACGTGCTTCCCAGTGCGATCCTTGTGGAATGCAAGGAGGAGAAGGTGCCGGTCAGTATGGTCAACGCCTTTGTGCGGCCGATTAAACCGGAGCTGGCCAATGACTACGATTTGGTGAAGGGCAGTGTTCAGGCGCTGGCTAGTCAAGTTGACACGATACAGAACAGTTTTGGATTAAACGTGAAACAACGGCTGTGGTTCTGTCCCACAGCATGCTCTATCGTACCAGAATGTGAGACTACGGTGTGCAAGACACTGACAGAATTGATCGAACAGGTGGCGGCTGCTCTGGCGTGAGGCGAATGTGATGGAAGAAAAGAAAACTTTGCTGATCCTGCGGCTGGAAGGGGCGCTGCAGTCCTGGGGGGACCACTCTAAATGGGACGTCCGGGACAGTGGGGATTTTCCAAGCAAATCCGGCGTTGTAGGTCTTTTGTCGTGCGCTATGGGATTAGAGCGGGGAGATCCGGAGATTGCAGCTCTGTCCGCAGCCCTACATATGGCGGTGCGGGTGGATCGCCCCGGGATCCGTGTGCTGGATTTCCACACGGTACAGGGGTATCCGCTTTATAACGCGGAGGGGAAGCCCCGGTCAAGCAACACGGTCATCTCACCTCGCTGGTATCTCCAGGACGCCAGTTTTTTGGTGGTATTGGATCTGCCGGATGATTGGCGGGAGCGGGTGACAGCGGCTCTGAAGCAGCCGGTGTGGCCCATCTACCTGGGACGAAAGAGCTGCGTCCCATCCCGCCCTGTGTTTGAAGGAGTGACAGAGGCATACTCCGACTTATTGGATGCGATCCAGCGCTACCCGGTCTGTATGCGGAAGGGAGACAAATCCGCTCCGCAGGCGTTGTACTATGAATGTGAGATTCCAGGAGACGGGGTGGGGAGTTTTACCCGGCCTGACGAAAGACTCTCAGGGGGACGAGAGTTTGGCCTTCGAACCGTCTATCGAGGGGTTATCACCAGGGAGGGACAAGATGTATCTGACGAAAATTGACTTGATTCCTCAGCAGCGTGGTATCCGGCAGGCATTGGGCGACTGCCAGCAGCTTCATCAAATGATTATGGGGCTTTTTGAGAGTGATCGGAAAAGCTCGGGCGTAATCTATCGGGTCCGTGAGGACAGGTACGCACTGGCAATCTATCTCTATTCCAATCGACCGGTGAATCGGGAACGCCTGTTGCCGGGTATGCATTTTTCTGGGGAGCGGGATCTGACGCCCTGGCTGAATGCCATGCAGGAGGGGCAGATTTGGAGATTTGATCTGCTGGCATCGCCTACAAAAAAGGTGGCGCAGAAGAACGGGAAAAACAGCCAGCGCCGGATTCTCAGGACTCTGGAAGAACGCTGTACATGGCTAACCAGGAAAGGAGAGCAGAATGGGTTTCGGCTACTGAGTTGTCAGGAGTTGGAGGGCAGCCAGCTGACTGGCCGTCATGTGCCAGCGCGGGGCGGCCGGATGTATCTGGATCAATATCACTATCAGGGAACGCTCCAAATTACAGATGCAGTGCTATTTCAAAATGCAGTCCGGGAGGGAATTGGTCCCGGAAAATCGTATGGACTTGGAATGCTGCTGCTGAGCTCTTGATTTTTACTAGAAATAAAATTTTGAATTTTTCCGCTGGTAAAAGTGCTGTTTTACTGCTTGCGCGCGAAATTTTTGATTTTATTTCAGTGTAAACCCCACGTATGTGGGGATGGACCGTTTTGACAGGTCTCGGGGGCGCTACAAATATGGTAAACCCCACGTATGTGGGGATGGACCGTTATGCCTTTCGCATTGGCGTTTCCATTTACAGTAAACCCCACGTATGTGGGGATGGACCGAAAGTCTGTTCATCTCCCCCGGATGATTTGTACGTAAACCCCACGTATGTGGGGATGGACCGGCAATGGCCTCGTTTACATCTGCGCGGGTGGCGTAAACCCCACGTATGTGGGGATGGACCGGTCATTTGTCCGTTTGTGCCCACATCCTTTGCCGTAAACCCCACGTATGTGGGGATGGACCGTTATTGTGATTCCCTCTGTAGGGAATCGAGAAGTAAACCCCACGTATGTGGGGATGGACCGGGGGCGCAACCAATATCACCAAGAACCCTCTTGTAAACCCCACGTATGTGGGGATGGACCGATGGGATTTTGGTCACGCGGCTCTCACTTGAGGTAAACCCCACGTATGTGGGGATGGACCGGACATGGAGGAGCTGGTAGATCAGATCAATGAGTAAACCCCACGTATGTGGGGATGGACCGGCCAGCAGGCTGTGGTAGAGGGGCGGCTCCAGAGTAAACCCCACGTATGTGGGGATGGACCGGCCCGGGTCGAGTGGACGCTTCCGGCGAAGCAGTAAACCCCACGTATGTGGGGATGGACCGGATCGGTGGCTGGCGGTGCGGCGGTTCTTCGACGTAAACCCCACGTATGTGGGGATGGACCGGCAATCGCAACATATCTCGGCGTTACTCAACGGTAAACCCCACGCACGTGGGGATGAACCGTAGTGGGGGGTGTCGTCTAGCTTGAATCCCTCGTAAACCCCACGCATGTGGGGATGGACCGGTCTTGCCGCAGCCTGCATGGCCATTCGGGATCGTAAACCCTACGTGCGTGGGGATGGACTGATGGTGGATGACAAGACCACCTTTGAGCAGGCCGTAAACCCCGCGCACGTGGGGATGGACCGCAGAACGCTGCCCGTGACTGCAACATGGAGGAGTAAACCCCACATGTGTGGGGATGGACCGTAATACGTATCAAGATAGACATTATCCATGACGTAAACCTCACGTACGTGGAGATGGACCGATCAGTGCCGGTGACCTGCCACTCTATATTGAGTAAACCCCACGCATGTGAAGAGTGGGCACGTCTATCCGTCGTCTGGAAACTGAAGATTTTCAATGCAGGGAGGGAATATTGTTGAAGAACTTACAGGAATTGCCTAAATTGAAAGACAGCATCAGTTATTTATATTTAGAACATGCTGTCATTGAGCAGAACGACACTGCGATTGTAGCAATTCAGAAGCAGGGGCGGACACCCATCCCAATTGCCGGCATGACATGCTTGTTGCTAGGACCGGGAACCAGTGTGACCCATGCAGCGATTCGGGCGATTTGTAATAACGGATGTATGGCGATTTGGTGTGGAGAACATGCCGAGCGGTTTTATGCTGCGGGAGTAGGGGAGACTAGAAGTGCGAAGAATCTGTTGGTCCAGGCAAAAGCATGTATGGACGCAGAGCGGCATCTGGAAGTGGCAAAAAGGATGTATCAGATTCGGTTTTCGAACTTAAAAACGGAGGGATTGACGTTACAACAACTGCGGGGAATGGAAGGAATTCGGGTTCGGAAGGCCTATGAACTAGCAGCGAGGACAACTGGAGTTCGCTGGAAAAAACGTTCGTACAAAACAGAGGAGTGGGATCAGGCAGACCCAGTCAATCAAGCGCTGTCTGAGGCTAATGCTCTGCTCTATGGTCTGTGCCATGCTGCTATTGTTTCATTGGGCTACTCACCAGGACTGGGATTTATTCATACAGGAAAGCAGCTCTCGTTTGTATATGACGTTGCAGATTTATATAAAGCGGAGACAACCATTCCGGCTGCATTTGAAGCAATCCAGAAAATGAAACAGGGTGAGCCGCAAAAAAAGCGGATTCGACTAACTTGCCGGGCATATTTTGCAAATGCACGTATCTTGTCTCGAATTGCTCAAGATCTGGAATGGATTTTCCAGGAGACAGTAGAGGAAGAAATGGTCAACGGTCCAACTGTAGGCTCCCTGTGGGATGACCGCCAGGATACAATCAACGGAGGAAAAAACTATGCTGCGGAAAGGGACCTTCTATGACAGTGATTGCAATGGATTCTGCTCCGGAGAGCGTGCGTGGAGAACTGACTCGGTGGTTTCTAGAGTTGAAACCTGGGGTATTTGTCGGAAGGGTCAATTCCAGGATTCGGGATCTCTTGTGGAAGCGGATATGTGAAACTGACTCTGCGGCAGGAGCAGTTATGGTTTTTTCTGCCCCTAACGAGCAGGGGTTTGAAATGAAAGTTTCTGGCGATCCCAAAAGAAAGGTAAACGATTTTGAAGGAATTCAGCTGATCACGGTATCAGAGGAGGTATATAGAAATACAGAAGCGGAAGAATGTTTCGAATTTCCCTTTGAACTTCAACTTCTGGAAGAAGAGGATAGATGAGTATTGTTATGTGGGTCTCCATGAAGCGAGAAAATCGTTTGATTAAAAGCCTAGGAAAAGAAACATGAGTTTCTTTTCCTAGGCGAATATTTATCTCTAATTTAGAAATTCCAATGTATTTCAACCGGCGGATCATTTTCGCCAGGCTGGCGTTTTCCCACTAAAATATAGTCAATGAGGGCCTCCACCATTTCACGGGTCAGGTGCTCCAGATTAGTGTAACGCTGGACCAGTTCCCGGCGGTTGTCCCCGGCGGCAATTCGGGCGTCCAGTTCTTCCAGCCGACGGTTGATTTCTGCGATTTTCCCCTCGATAAGCTCCTTTTCCTTGGAGAAGTCCTGGGAGAGACTGAGAAAATCCGACTCGGACAGAATTCCCCGTACCTTATCCAGATAGAGCTCTCGCAGGCCCGTCTGGAACTCCTCATGCTGTGCCTGATATTTGGAACGTTGATCCAGCACCTTCTGTCTTTGAGCCAGGAGAGAGCTGGAAAACTCCAGGTTTCGTTCCAGCTTATCTTGATCCAAATACTGCGCGGAAAGCCGGTTCAATTCCTGGACCACGATGCGTTCCAGCTTTTCCACGGAAATAAATGCGCCGGTACAGGCCTCTTTTGAAACGCGCCGGTTGGAGCACTGGAGATAGTGCCGCCCGCGGTTTTTCGTGGAGCGCATAGTGTATCCGCAATTGGCGCAGCGAACCTTTTTGGCAAAGAGCCCAATCGACCCACCTGTAAAGGGTTTTGTCTTTTCGTTTATTAAGGCCTGAACCCGCTCCCATAGGTCCTGGTCGATGATTGCCTCGTGAGTGTGTTCGACCCGGATCCACTGATCTTTGGGGCGGGGCTTGTTCTGTTTGCTTTTATAAGATACACTGCCGTACCGCCCCTGGACCATGTTGCCGATGTAGATCTCATTGGTCAGCATGTGGGAGATGGCAGGATATTTCCACAGCGTTCCTGTTTTTCCAGGGGGAGATTGGTACCGCAATCCTTTCTGGCGCTTATACTCGGTGGGATTGGGGATCCCATCCTCATTCAGAATTCGGGCGATGGCCGTTTTTCCGTATCCTTGTGAAAACAAGGTAAAGACCCGGCGCACGACTGCGGCGGCCTCTGGGTCAATGATCAGATGGCCCTTCTGAGCCGGGTCCTTCTGGTATCCGTAGAGGGCGAAGGCGCCAATATGAAAGCCCTGTTCCCGGCGATTGGTGAGGACGCTGCGAATATTGTCGGACATGTCCTCCAGATACCATTCGTTTACCAGACCATTGATCTGGCGGGATTTTTTGTTCCCCTTGTTGTCGGTATCCGCATTGTCCACAATGCTGACGAAACGGATTCCCCACAGCGGGAAAAGCCCGTGTATGTACTTTTCTACCAGCTCCAGCTCACGGGTAAAGCGGGACTGAGTTTTGCAGAGGATGATATCAAATTTATGGGCCTGAGCATCCGCTAAGAGGCGGCGAAACTCCGGGCGGTTTCGGTCAGAACCTGTGTAGTCATCGTCGCTGTAAATGTGAAATACTTCCCAGCCCTGCTGTATGGCGTACTGTAGAAGCATGGACTTCTGGTTTTGTATGCTGGCACTGTCGTCCTCGGCGGAGGCCTTATTCCGGTCTTCTTCCGACAGACGGCAGTAGATTGCGGCTTTGGACATTGGACATCGCTCCTATAAAAAATGCGGCCCCCTGACAATGCTCGTCAGGAGACCGCTTTTGTGGCTGTTACTGGAGCCCTGCAGCGATAGAGCTGGAGCGCTCCATCTGGTTGATCAGCTGAATCCAGATCTTGGTGTACCGCTCCGCCGTCAGGGGAGTCTCGGATTTCCGGAATACACTCCGGCAGGATGGGGTAGGGAGAGGAAGTCGATTCATAAAGGGTGTGCTCCTTTCTCAGTCATTTTATGATTGCTGTTTCTCTAATAGGATGATATTTGATTATTTTTCTAGCTTGACCTTTAGTCCATAGGGTTTTAAAATTTTACCAAGGTATGCCAGGAAGCCATAGTAATCAGCTCGATCTCCGGGATACTTCTTCCCTGTGCGGTAGTTGAGGGTGTTCATCACGAAATGGATATGAATATGAGGTCTGTCTTCATGTACAGCTGCTAAGATCTGGTACTGCTGTTCGTAATAGCGGATGGCTCGGGTTGCGATGTCCGCTGCGTCCCAGGCATCGATCCTCTCTTCTGGGGAGAAGCTGAGAATCGAGTGCCGGAGCAGAAGTCCCTCTGTCTTATCGAACGCCCGGCAGAGTCCCTCCATAGAGTATGCTGCAATGTTCGGAAAGAGAGCTCCGCCAAAGATAAGTCCGTTCTTTGCCTTTTTGGGAGAGGTGACATATTGAAGTAAATCTCGGATCGCATTCCAATCGTGGTATTTTTCTGGCCGATGGATTACCCGATAGATTGCCAAAGCAGTTCCTCCAAGCTGCTGAGTCGCCCCAGAAGCTCCTTGCCACAGTCCAGCTCCTGTGCCGTGTTCGCCAAGTCGCAGAGGAGCTGCGCTAGGTTGCGGCTGATGGACTCCTGATTGGGATTCTCATGGAGGCACCGGTGCCGGATATAAGCAGAGCGATCCATCCCAACATTCTTGGCCGATTCGGTGATGTGTTGCAGTTCATCCGATGTAAGATAGACCAGGATTGGTTTTCTTTTTTTCATTGTGAGTTCATTTCACTCCTTGTTTGGTACGATTTCCGCAAGCGGGGAATGCCCGCAATATTTCTGTGCAGTGAGCATTCCCTGGGGAACCCGTTATGGACTGTGTTGGGCTGGTATAATTTTTTATAAGCCCTAGGAAACCTAAGAGGGCAAAGGAGGTGCAGGAGACGTGGTGACGCCCATATCGCAAGAAGACAGAGAGCTGGCGGAAAGTTTTTGGGAAGATTGCGGCAAAGAACTTTTGATTCGCCTCTCCCGAAACAATATTACTCTTTACCGGCCATCCTCCAAGAGCTCATATTTGGCGAATGCGGTCTCCAGTATTTGTATCTGCAAATGTTCGTATCATAACAAACGGGGCAAACAGCGCGTCAAATGGTTTAAGAATCCCCCCAAAAAACATCAAGAAGAGAAAAAGAGTATTTGGTTCCTTAAACCAATCGATATTGAATGCAGAAAGTATTCCATGGCGCCGGAAGCCCTCAAGTTTCGATATATTTTGGCGGAGAGCTGGACGTTAAATGGGGCCTCAAATACACGCCTCTCTTTGATCGAAACTGATAGATCCGGTCGGATTCTTAGGTGCAGCACAGAACACCAGTCAGGCAGTATAGGAGTTCCGGTTTTTCCCTTTCCAAAACAGCAGGTAGCGCGGATTAACAAAGTTCTCTTCAATAATTTTCTGGTTCGGTGTTGGGGAATGGGGCCCATTCCAGTCTGGCAGTTTACAAAGGAGGGAATCGCCTACTATTTAGGATGTCCGTATACAATATTAGGACCCGAATTGACCGAAGCGAAGGATCAGGCATGGAACCGCCTCAAAAGTTTGCTTCAATCGAATGCAGGGGATATTGCAGCCATACTGCTGGGCTTTACGTTGTTCTCGGTCCTGAAGCCGTTTTTTCCCCAGTTCCATCGACTGGACCGGTCGACGCCGTATCTGCAAGTAAAAAAACATTTTTCTGAACAGTTTGCAATTTGTGTTTCCTGTATGGACCTGGACAAAGCAACCCAACTGGCAAAGTTGTGCTGTGATATCGTCCCTAAACTTCCACCGCGTTTTCCAATTGTAGATGGAGTGAAGATCTTTCAAGCCACAGAGAAGATGGCACGTAAGGATGTTTCGATGTCGGAATTTGAGGCAAAGGTCCTTCAGAAGGCGGGTGTACTGTGGGTGGGGAGAAAACTTTCTGTGGAAGTCTCGGCCCAAAAACTGTGTCTTTCTCTTACCATCCCAACGGGAGCAGAATTCCTTGTGGAACCATTTTTACAGCCTCTGTTGGCGTACTTCACAGGGATACTACGCAATGTATCTGTTGACAGTTGGGAAGCCAGGCAGAAAGCTGTATTTACAAAATCGATTCCGGTTGTCAAAGATCTTGTCGACCATCTTATGGCGGCAGCGAATAAGCATAATTTTGCTTTTTCCGGTGATACCCCAGAGGAGTGGTATCAAAACAATACGAAATCTGAGACATTACGGCTGGAGTCATTGGAGATGTTTGTATTACAAGATGTGGGAGAGTGCCGAGATGAGATAATGGAATGGGCGATAGCTCAAATAGATCACTTGGAGGAAGAATTCCGTAATCGATTCAAACAGGCCCGCAAAGACATTCGAGCGATAGAGAGAAAAATTTTTGTGGAAAAGCAAACGCTCGAACGACTTTACAAAGACGTAGTGGAAGGTGTGAAAAAATACAATCTAGATGAGCAATCACAGAAAAAGGTCGCCTATTTTCTGGCGGCATATCAGTGTTTCTTACAGTTGTGCGCTCCGGAGGACGAACAGGGGCCTATGATCGCACAGCTGGAACGTGCGCTTCTGCGGGAGTGGCAGCAGTTCCAGCCGGAGTTTCCGGTCCGAGCCGTTTTAGCGACCTACC
>ENA-ORUQ01002514-ORUQ01002514.1-human-gut-metagenome-genome-assembly--contig:-NODE-2514-length-14348-cov-3.211852_pt1 | contig 14348 bp, 9 predicted proteins | sample MGYA00242081_ERZ509211 | MGnify/ENA primary metagenome ERZ509211 (study PRJEB26280, sample SAMEA2338785) | human gut metagenome | biome: human gut; feature: human-associated habitat; material: faeces...
GAGTCTGAATCTGTCGTTTGGAACTGATATTTCTAAGTATAAATTAGATAAAGATTAATAAACAATGAGACATAATAAAAAATTCAATCATTTGAGTCGTACTGCATCCCACAGACAAGCGATGTTAGCCAATATGGCCATCTCTCTGATCATGCACAAAAGAATCACTACGACTCTTGCAAAGGCCAAGGCTTTGAAGAAATACGTGGAGCCGTTGATTACAAAGTCTAAGGACGATACTACTAATTCTCGTCGTGTCGTTTTCAGCTATTTGCAGAACAAGTATGCCGTAACAGAGTTGTTCAAGGAGATTTCTGTGAAGGTGGCTGACCGTCCGGGTGGTTATACCCGTATCATCAAGACCGGTTTCCGTCAGGGTGACAACGCAGCGATGTGTTTCATCGAATTGGTGGACTATGATGAGAACATGGCTAAGCAAGCTACGAAGAAGACTCGTACGCGTCGTTCCAAGAAGTCTGCGGCCAAGGCTGAAGAGGCTCCTGCGGCCGAAGCACCGGCAGCAGAAACTGCGACAGAAACACCTGCAAGCGCCGAATAATTTAATTTGCTATAAGAGAAAAAGCCGTCCGGAACTCCGGGCGGCTTTTTTCATGCCTGCTCTTTTAATCTGTACGTGAGGGATATTTTGTCGTCCGTTTTTCTTGCAGATAGGAAAGGGCGTAAGAGGAAATGTGTTGTTGTAAAGAAATTGTATCTCTTGATATTTCTGTTTATCAGCTTCTTACGTGTCTGAAATCATTCGCCTGAGAACGGAAAATCATTCTCAGGCGAACGAAAAATCAATTGCCTGAGAATGATTTTTCATTTGCCTGAGAGTCGTTTAAGATATAACTTTTTCTTTTGAGATTTTGTGCTATTAGCTTAAAATATGTACCTTTACGGCACTAAACATTATACCTAATAATATGAAAAGAAACTTATTCATGTGTTTGTGTCTTGCGTCGAGTCTGCACGGTTGGGCACAAGTGGATATATCCGCTTACTTCTTGGAAAACCACGGTTTTGATACGAATTTCAACTACGATGCCCGGCAAACGGGCAATGTTTCCGGGGATGTCATAAACGAAGTTTACGGTTGGACGAACGAAACTACGGCCACTTATACCGTGGCCGGCACGTTTGCTTATAATCCAGGCGTGACGTTCAACAACAGCTCCGCGCTGCCGGCTTCAGGGTACGGAGGCTCGGAAGGCGGTGCGCTCGGATTGACGACGGGTTGGGGCATGCAGCTTGTGTATTCCCAAAGTGTGACCCTTCCAAAGGGAACTTACCGTTTGTCTTCGGCCTATTATAACGTGGGTACGTCCGGTGCCGGAAACAGCCTGTTGGCCTGGCTGCCGGATAACGGAACCGCTACGGTTTCCGACGTGAAAAATTTCCCCGTGCAGTCGTGGAAAACGGACGAGCTCATTTTTACGCTTACGGCACAAACCACCGGAAAGATACGCATCGGTTTTGCGGCCAACGAGGGGGTAGGGTCGGCCAACCATGCCAAGATTTTGGTGGATTACGTGAAATTGCTCTGCGACGACATGGACAAGGGCGGTTTGGAAACTGCCCTTTCGGCAGCGCGGGCAGCTTACGGCGACGGCTCGGGTGTGTATGCCGAAGAATTGAAAGCTGCGATAGACGAAGCGCAGACGGTCTATGAAGACGAGCATGCCGCAGTTACGGATATCTTGGCCTCGACGCAACGGTTGACGGAGGCCACGCAGACTTACCAATATAAAAACGCATCGCCGGAACATCCGCTGACCATGACTTCGCGCATCGTGAATCCCAATTTCGAGGACGGTACGACCGGTTGGGAAAACGATGGGATGCTCACGCAGACCAACACGAGTTTTCCGGGCAAATCCGGTACTACTTATTTGGAGCGTTGGGTGAACATCGGGTCCAAAGTGCCGGATGTCGGTATCCGGCAGACGTTGGAAGGCATTCCCGACGGGAAGTACCGCCTGCGTGCTGCCGTGGGCAATATCCAGCAGAACGGCGCGAACAGCACGGTGAATGCCGGAGAGAAGCAAACGGGCGTTACCTTATATGCCGGGATTTATGACATGCCGGTGGATACGATGAAGGTCTACAAAGACCTCTATTTTACGGTGGTGGACGGGCAAGTCACCATCGGGTTCAAGGCCGAAAACGCCACGGGCAACTGGATTTGCCTCGACAACGTCCGCTTGTATTATCTCGGCGGGAACACCTCGGAAGATTATGCGGCTTATTTGTCGCGTTATGCCGATGATGTCCGTGAGGAATTGCAGGCGAAACATATCCAGTCTGCGGTTCGCCAGGCGGTGGAAGCAGCCATAGAAGCAGCCGAAAAAGCCGCGGCGGCGGAGAATCCGGATGAAAAAGCCATGGCAGAAGCGAAGGCCGCCTTGGACGAAGCCGTGACGGCCATCGAGACCTCGGCGGCCGTCTATGATGTTTTGGCCGACGCGCTCCGCTATGCCGGACAAGTGAAGGACTGGTATGAAGAAGACGAGGAAAAGCGGGGAAAGATGGAGACTGCCATCCAGGCTGCACAGGAGGTTTGGGAGAATACGGAACAGACCGAGGAGCAAATCCGCTCGGCCGCACAGGCTTTGCAGGATGTCACGCAGACGGTAGACAAGAAAGTCTATACAGCTCAGTGGTTGATGGGAGATGTCAACGACCCAGACAATGCTTATTATATCGGGCGTACGCGCCAGTCGAAGAATTGGATACTGTTTTGGGAAAAAGGTTACGGTGAGAACCCTTCCGTGTTTACGTGCGGCAACCATACGATAGACATAGACGAGGTACTGAGGAATGCCGAAATCGCTTTCGATTTCTATACCGATTCGCTGAAGTTCATCCGTCGTGGCAGGTCGAAGACCGACACCTATAAGATGGTCATCCGCTTGCGTTATGAACCTGAAGGATGGGAAGCTTCCGGTTCGGGCGTGGACGACCTGATCGGTTTGCTCACCCTTACGCCTTGGGCTGCCCCGTCGCGCAACTGGCAGACGCTTTACCACGAGATAGGCCACTGTTTCCAATACCAAGTGCATTGCGATAACGGCAACCAGAACGGCTGGATGTATGAACCTGGAGGGGGTAAGGGATGTGCGTTTTGGGAGCAGTGCGCACAATGGCAGGCCTATAAAATCATGCCGGCCGACCAGTTCAACAACGAATGGTTCGACGGCTACCTGCAAAACGTGCACAAGCATATCCTGCACGAATCGCCGCGTTACAACAACTATTTCATACAGGATTACTGGTGTTACAAGCACGGGATGGACTTCATGGGGCGGCTTTGGAACCAGAGCCGAAACCCGGAAGATGCCGTTGAGGCTTATATGCGCCTCACGGGAATCACGGACAGCGAGTTCAATGACGAAATGTACGACTGTGCAGCCCGTTTTGCCACTTGGGACATCCCGGCTTTGGAAGAGTACGGGGCAGCCAAAGTGGACAGCCGTCCCTTGCCTGCCATGCTTCAGGTGGCCGACAATTATTGGCGCATCAGTCCTTCTGCGGCTCCTGAGAATACGGGGCATAACATCATCCGTCTGAATTTGCCGAAAAGGGTCGGTTCCACGGTTTCCGTTTGTTTCGAAGGCCTGAACCGCCAAGAGGGCTATCGTGTGAAGAATGCGACCTACGCGGAGTGGCGTTACGGTTTTGTAGCGTTGCTTAAAGATGGCAGCCGGGTGTATGGCGACATGGGAAAGTCTGTGTACCGTAACCCGAAGGATACGATATTCTTCGATTGTCCGGTGGACTGCAAACGGCTTTACTTTGTGGTGAGCGGAGGCCCGAAGAAATATTGGCGGCAAGTGTGGGACGACAATGACGCGAACGACGAACAGTGGCCCTATCAGGTAAAGTTCGGCAATACGAACCGTTACGGGTCGGCTAACCTTCCGGACGAGACGGGGATAGGCGAAGTGGCGACGGATGCGTCCGTACCTGTCGTGTCGGTATCTGGACGCACGTTGCGCGTGGAGCCGTCGCCCGTGGCGGCAGAGGTGCGCGTCGCTGCGCTCTCCGGTGTCTGCGTGGCGGACTTCTCGTGTGGGGCGTCGGCGGTAGAGACCACCTTGTCTCCCGGTTTCTATATCGTCCAAGTGTTGTCGGCCGACGGGCGCAACTTGGTGACGAAGAAAGTCGTGGTAAGGTAAAGACGTAAAAAGAAAATACTTAAACGATGAATACCGAAATGAAAACAACACACAAGACAACGTTATGGGCATGGCTGCTTTTGGCCGTGCTGTGCTGCGCTTCCCCGAAGGCGACAGCGCGGAAAGCGCGGACGTTCTCCCGTCCGGCGTGGGTGGGCAGTACCACTTCCACTATCCGTATTACGAAGGTGGAGTTTGCCGACACTGCTACGATTATCAGTTTCCACGAGCGGTACAAGCCGGGTTGGTGGATTCAAATGTCCAAGGATTCCTGGCTTCTGGGCGATGACAACCGGAAGTATAAAGCCTTGTGGGGCGAGGGCATTGTGTTGGGGGAACATTATGTGACTCCTCCAAGCGGTGAAGGCGAATTCAAGGTGTTGTTTGAGCCTATGCCCCGGAAAACCCGTTTCTTTGATTTTATCGAAGGGAATATGCAAGGGGCGTTTAATATCTACGGCGTGCACGAAGAGGGGAAGGCTCCGCAGGTGCCCGAGGAACGGGAGCCGTTCGTGATGACACCCGAGTTGGAGCGGCTGTTTTTCACGGCAGACACAGCTTGTGTCCGTGGCCGCATCGAGGGATATTCGCGCAGTCAGGGCTATTCCACCATGCTGTATAACCGTTGTGAGCCGACCACTGGCGAGCGCGTCCCCCTCGTGGTGGATGTCCGTGAGGACGGCACGTTCGAGTTCCGTTTCTGGGCTTGGTATCCCGTGGAGGGGGCACTGTTGATAGAAGGCAAGGATTTCCGCAAGTGGTTGAATTTCTATGCTGTGCCGGGACAGACCTCGGAGATGGTCATGCGGGCGGATGGTTCGGTGTCTTGCGCTTCTGCGCCTTCCGGCCCGTTTGGGCGGAAGCGTTCTTTGGAGCACGGAGTTTCGGAGCTTTGCGCTTACCCGTATGACGAGTTTTCCGCTGTTTCGGATTCGCTCGGTTTTAAAGATTTCACGGAAAACGCCATGAGACGGATGCGCGAGCGGTTACGGGCGGTGGACTACGTGGCTTGGCGTTTCGGTTATACGCCGTGGGAACGTCACTTGGCGGAGTGCCAGACGCGGTTGGCGCATGGTATGGCAGTGTTCGATTACGAGATGAACCAAAATTTTGCCATCGACTATGAAAAAATGAAGTGGGAAGAAATACGGGCGAAAATGGCACCGTACCGTGACCCGGCCAACTACCGTTTCCTGCGCGAGATGCCTTGCGATGATGTATCCGCTTTGGTGCTTCGCGACTTGGATATATTCCTGAACCGTTATGGGTTTTCCTCAGTCATGCGCAGCCCTGCTGTATTGGTTGGTTCCATGGAACCGGACAGCGTGGCCAAAGAGGATGCAGTCATGATGGCCGTGGACACTGCGATATTGGGGGCGGACGAGCCTTCGCTACTCGGACGTTTGATGGTGTTGCGTGCCTTGTCTTCCGATTTGGGACGCAATTATAGTGAAGCACAGTCCATGTACGACAGCATTTACCAAAACCGCTTGGCATATATGAACCGTGAGGTGTTGCGTGTTCAGGCTGGGCGGTTGCTCGAACAGGCACGTCGCCGCAACACGCTTACTTACGCCCTGCCCGATACGGAAGGCGGGAAACTGTTGCGCCGCCTCACGGAGAAGTACCGGGGCAAATATGTCCTGATAGATTTTTGGGGAATGTTTTGTGGGCCTTGCCGTTCGGGCATCGAGCGTTCCAAGCCGATGCGCGAGGCCTTGCGCAACCATCCCGATGTGGATTTCCTGTTTATCAGTGCCGAAGGGGAAGGGCCGGAAGAGAACTACCGGAAGTATGTGGACGAACACTTGTCCGGAGAAGATGTGGTGCAGGTGAGCCGCGACGACTTCAACCGTCTGATGGAGCTGTTCAATTTCTTGGGGATTCCGCATTACGAGACGCTCGACCGCATGGGGAATGTGGTGCGGAGCGGTTTGCACTATGCATCGGAAGAGCAGTTCCGTTTGCATTTGGAGAACTTGAAACAACAGTTGGAACGCTGATGGAAAGATTTTATTATAACTGCGATACGATGAGACATTATTTGAATTATCTATTGTCGGCGATTGTCCTTTTGTGCGGCGGAGGGCTGTTGAGGGCGCAGGAAGTGCAAGTTTGCGATGTGAAGAACCCTGCCGTGGGCGACCGTAACACAACGACGGTGGAAATCAGCCGCGTGGAATGTACACCGGTTGCTACAACCTTATATATGGAGGCTTACAACCGTAAGCAGTATTGGATACAACTGGATTCCGTACTGCATTTGCGCGGTGCTGTGACGGGGCGAGACTATCCCTTGCGGCGTTGCGAGGGACTGGCGTTGGGGCAGCACGTGTATATGCCCGATTCCGGTAATGTGAGTTTCCGTCTGGTCTTTCCGCCGTTGGATGGCCGTGATACTTCGTTCGACTTCATGGAAGGAGGAAAAGACGGTTGGTTCATCAAAGGCGTGAACCTGAAGGAGGAGCGTGAGGGCAAGCTGCATTGCCGCCTGACGGGGACGGTGGAGAAGCCGACGGAGGCGAGCCGTCTCGTGTTGCACCGTTACGGATTGGATGCACGGGTGAAGCCTTTCATCTCCATCCCGGTGCATAACGGGAAGTTTGAATATGACCTATACGCAGAGTATATGGAAGGTTGGACGCTTTATCTGTGGCACGACTGGTTGGAAGGGCGTTTTTATCCTGCAAAGTTCTTGGGCGAGAATGCCACCCTGCATATTACTTTCCCGGAGAGGGGAAGGCCGAAAGTGGAGACCGACGGGACGGAGAACCGGCTGATGCAGGATGTGGACCAACGCGCCGAAAGCATATTCAGTCCCAAGTACGAACTGTACAACGCCCGTGTGGATAGCCTTGAAAGTGAGGATGATTATTTCACTCCGGCAGGCAAGGACTTGTATGAACGCCTGAGGGCGGCAGAGACGCAGGAAGAGACGAACAAAATTTATAAGCAACGGGACAGTCTGGAAAAGTCCCGCAGGCTTTATTCGCCTCGGATGATGGCTTTGCAGGACAGCCTTGCCGCCTACCGTACCGAAGAGAAGTCGTGGCGGCTCCGTGAGGCGGCGCGCAAGCCTTCGGTATCCGGCTTGTCTTTTTTGCGTTTCGAGTTGGATGATACCGATCATCCGGACAGCCTGAAGCAGGCATTGTGGGCGGTTTATGATTCCGTCTATGCCGGTTATTTGCCGGGGCATCCTTACCATGCCGTCGTGGATGCTTCGCGCCTGTTCCGGACATTGACCGAAGGGAAACCTTATCCCGATTATGAGATTACAGGGGACGACGGTCGTCCTTTGCGGATGTCCGGCCTGATACGCGGCAAGATAGCCTTGGTGGACCTGTGGGCTTCGTGGTGCGGGCCGTGCCGTGCGAATTCCAAATCCATGATTCCCGTTTATGAGGAGTTCAAGGACAAAGGCTTCACGGTGGTGGGCATAGCCCGCGAGAAGCGCCGGAGCGACATGGAGCAGGCGGTGCGTAAGGACGGCTACCCTTGGGCTTGTTATGCCGAGGTGGAGGATGCCAACAATGTATGGGCTTTACACGGTATAGGGAACTCTGGTGGAGGCACTTTCCTTGTCGACAGCGACGGTACCCTGTTGGCCGTCGGGGCTTCGGCTGACGAGGTGCGCGAAATCTTGCGGAAGAAGTTGGGTGGTAAATCGGGGCATTGAGAAACCGTGTCCGTTGAAAACAGCCTCCCCCGGAAACGTATTTGTCAGCGTTTTCCGGGGGAGGTTGGGCATAATAGGGGATGGCCGTGGGGCGTGGTGGAAACCGAAGCCACGGCTACCGGCACTTATTTCGATGCGTCCAACGCCTGTTGGATGTCTTCAATGATGTCTTCTACATTTTCTATACCGACTGACAGGCGAATCAGGTCGGGTGCCACTCCGGCTTCGCGCAACTGTTCGTCGGAGAGCTGGCGGTGCGTATGGCTGGCCGGATGTAATACGCATGTGCGGGCGTCGGCCACATGCGTCACGATGCAAATCATCTTTAAACTGTCCATAAACCGGATGGCATCTTCTTTTGTGCCTTTCAGACCGAATGCGATGACACCGCAAGACCCGTTCGGCAAGTATTTTTGTCCTAACTCATAATATTTGTTGCTTTTCAGACCGCAGTAGTTCACCCAAGCCACACGTTCGTTTTGCTCCAGGTACTCTGCTACGGCTTGTGCGTTGGCGCAGTGCTGCCGCATACGCAGATGCAGGGTTTCAAGGCCGAGATTGAGCAAGAATGCGTTTTGGGGGCTTTGGATGGAACCTAAGTCTCGCATGAGTTGCGCCGTGGCTTTGGTGATGTAAGCCATCTTGCCGAAAGCGTCGGCATAAGTCAACCCGTGGTAGCTTTCGTCCGGTTGGCAAAGTCCCGGGAACTTGTCGGCATGGGCGTTCCAATCGAAGTTACCGCTGTCCACGATGGCACCGCCTACCGATGTGGCGTGTCCGTCCATATATTTAGTGGTGGAGTGGGTGACGATGTCTGCTCCCCATTCAAACGGGCGGCAGTTGATTGGTGTGGCAAAGGTGTTGTCTACAATCAAGGGCACACCGTGTTTGTGGGCCATCCGGGCGAAGCGTTCTATGTCGAACACGTGGCCGCCCGGATTCGAAATGGTTTCGCCGAAAAAACATTTCGTGTTCGGACGGAAAGCGGCTTCGATACGTTTGTCGTCCCATTCCGGATCTACAAACGTGCATTCGATGCCTAACTTTTTCATGGTGACTCCGAACAGGTTGTATGTGCCTCCATAAATAGTGTTAGAGGTGACGAAGTGGTCGCCTGCCTGACAGATATTGAAAACGGCATAGAAATTGGCCGCTTGTCCTGAAGACGTCAGCATGGCGCCTACGCCTCCTTCCAGTTCGGCAATCTTGGCTGCTACGGCATCGTTTGTGGGGTTTTGCAATCGGGTATAGAAATATCCCGTGTCTTCCAAGTCGAACAAACGAGCCATTTGTTCGCTGTTGTCGTATTTAAAAGTAGTACTTTGATAAATAGGTAAAACGCGCGGTTCGCCTTTCTTGGGCGTCCATCCGGCCTGTACGCAAACAGACTCTCTTCTGAGTTTCTTTTCCATTTTGTGTCTACAAATTGAATTCTATTTCTTGTCGATTTTAAGTTTCTTGATTCTTGTCGGTTGCGGCTTCTTATCCTGTAGCGTATCCTGTTGCCATATCGGTACAGGGTAAGTCACTATATCCTGATATTCTAAGTGTAGCTCCGGAATTTCCTCGGCATCTTCCGGTCTGAATGGGATACGGTTGGGATGTATCCGCGTGATTTCCACTTGGCAAAAACCTTTCCGGATGAATCCTAACTCACGTGCTGCCGCCTTGGACAGGTCGATGACATAACGTTTTGAGAAAGGCCCACGGTCGGTTACTCTCACCACCACTTCTTTTCCATTTAGCGGGTTGCGTACTTTCAGCAGGGTACCGAAAGGGTACTTCTTGTGTGCACAAGTCATACTGTCACGGTGGTATCTCTCGCCGTTGCTCATTTTTCTTCCATGTAACTTGTCGGAATAATAAGTGGCTTTTCCGGTGAGTTGCTTTTGAGCCGGAACAGTCGTTACTCCACATACCAAGCAAAAACAGCACGCAAAGATATTTTTTAATGCCATACGCTTCCTTGTTTTCGTGAGTCTGCCCATTTTCCCAATAGGCTACAGACTGAAAATTTCTGCAAAATAAGGCTTTTTGTCCGTTTTCCCAAATAAATCTTTGTTTTATTGTGTTTTATGAACGGTTTTTTGCTTTTAATAGATTTGAATACGGAGGTGTATTGAACTATAGTGTGAAGAAAGTATAAATGGATGTGTTCTTTGTGCTTTTAGGGAGGCTTGTTCGTAATCCTATATAAATGAAAAATGTGATATTAACCTAAATGTAAATCATTAAAAAACAAAAAATGAAAAGTAAATTACTATTTACGGCGGCACTGATGAGTGCCATGACTGGTACCGCACAGGTAACATGGGTTGGTATGCGGGGTGTCAATGGAGTAGAGGATTCTTGGGCTATGCCTATGGACGAAGGGACTGAACTACCCGAACCTTTGGTCTTTTATGATTTTCAGTCTGGAACGGAAGACAGTTATGAACTGAAAAGCTTTGGCAACGGGACAAAGCCGGAATTCTCAATGGCCAGTGCAACGGAACAATGTTTGGACTTTAGGGCATCCGATACTCAAAATATGGGGTATGTGCAAATCGCAAATCCTTTTAAAGGTAAGGCACTTGACAACGGCGCCACAATTTCTTTGTGGGTGTATCGTACCGGAACCGCAGGCAATTCCATTTGGGGATTTGGATTGGGAACAGACGGTTATGAGGATCAAAATACGAGTGGAATGTTAGGCTTTCAGGCCAATACTTATATGGTGTATAACATGGCTAAGATAGGTGGTCCGTGGATTGACTTTAATGGTGGTCCTGGTGGTTCTTTGTCCAATGCCATTCCCGCTGGTAGGTTTGCCATGATCACGATGGTGTTTGCAAAGGACGGTTGTACGTTCTATGTGGATGGGAAGAAGGTGGAATATGGTCCTTCTGGATGGAGTGCTGACCCTTCTACTTTATATCAGGGCATATTGGAGAACATTTCCAACCATTTTACCCATTTTTATGTGGGAAAAGGTACGTTTACGGGAACGTTTGAGGGCAAGGCTGATAAGCTTGGGCTGTATGACAAGGCGTTGACGGCAGAAGAAGTTGAAAACATCTATAATAGCCAAAAAGCTGGTTTGGTATCCGAAATAGAAGATTTGACTTCAAAAATGGTAAATCCGGATTTCAACGATACTGACGATGCGTTGAAAGGATGGGAGAGAAATGCTGAACCGAATCGTATAGATAAGGGAATGCCATATTGGGAAGCTAATGGTTCTGTAGTGGATTTTTGGCAAGAAGTAGAATTGCCTAATGGGGTGTATAATGTTTCCGTTCAAGGACAAGCCGGAATTGGTGGCCGGGTGAATTGCTATGTCGACGGTGCAACAGGAAGAAAAGAGGCTGGATTGCGTGAGGTCATGGGATGGACAGACAATGGAAATGCAAAGTACGAAGAGGTTGCTAAAATTTGGGATGGGGACAAAGAGATTGGGCGTACTTATATTAACAATGTTTTGGTTCTTGATGGAAAATTAAAAATCGGAGTGAATCTTTTTTCTCCTTATAAAAATTGCTATTTGTTCTTTGATAATTTCCGGTTGGAAAAAGTCGGGAGCGGAATGATTGAAGTGAAGGAGTTGTACGATGATATGAAAGAAAAAGCTCAGGCTATGGATGTGTCCGGTTTGCCAGAAACGTTTAAAAAACGTATGGCAGAGGCTTTGGCGAAAGAGCCGGAACAGACTGTGGACGGTTGGGCAGAAGCATATCTGGCTTTGAAGCTGGTTTATGAGGTATGTCATTGTTATATGACGGACTGTCCTATTGCTGCATTGATTGAGACTTGTAAGGAGTATAAACAGAATTCAGAGGCTTCGGATGAAATCAAGAGTGCATTTGCATCCGCTATTGCGGACGCAGAGAAAGCGTCATGTGACACGGAGGAGGAACTAAGGACGGCTTATGATGCTTTGGAGAATGTCCGGCGGGCTTTTGTGCAATCGGCTACCCCTATGGGGGAACAGCAGTTCGATATGACGTTTATGTTGAAGAATCCGGATGTTTCAGGTTTCAATAGTTGGAGCGCAGTAGAAGGATGGAGTGGTGATGATGCGCATGTAGCAGGTTGGGGGATTCGTGCACAGCATAATATAGCTCAAACCGGTGAAACGAGTAGTGATGCTTTCTTTGAGTGTTATGCCGATGGCGTATTACCGGATGGCTTATGGGCTATATATCAAACGGTAAACTTGTCTTCAGGATTTTATACCATGCGTCTGGCTACCTTTGCGGGGCCGGTGAATAATGTGCCGGGTACGGGTGAAGCCAAGGCGGCTTTATATGCTGGGGAGAAACGAGGAGATGAGGTGAAGTCTACAACATTGGCTTATCGTGAGGTCTCTTTCTGTCAGAGTACGGAAGGGGAAGTGCGTTTGGGCGTGAAGACGGAAGAGGGCAATCTGGCCAACTGGATAGGCTGTAACGACATGAAACTCTATAAAGTGGCTCCCAAGGCCGAGGCTTTGGCTCTGGATGAGACTAGGGCTTATGACGTGAAAGCTGACATGTATGCTGATGTGACCCTTCAGCGCAAGTTGGTGGCCGGGAAGTGGAATACTTTCTGTGTGCCTTTTGCCCTGACAGCCGAACAGGTTGAGGCCAATAAACTGGGCGAGGTAAGGCAGTTGAGTGGAATGCAAGCCTCGGGAGAGGGCATTACGTTGGATTTCGACAAAGTGGATGCCGTGGAAGCCGGTGTGCCTTACTTGGTGAAGCCGGAAGAAGTCGTGACGGAAATCAAAGCTGATGGTGTGATGGTCAGTGCAAAACAGCCGGAAGCTTTTCCGATGAATTTGGTTTCGATGACCGGAAACTACGATGCCACCACAGTACCGCAAGGAGCATACTTTATCAAGGATGATATGTTCTATCTGGCCGACCAAGCAGATAAGGTAAGCCTGAAAGGCTTCCGCGCCTATATCAATGTGGATTCGGAATCTCCGGTTGCCGGTGTCAACCGCTTGCTCATCGATATAGACGGATCGGTGACTAGTGTCGGTGAAGTGTTGGACAATACGGCGGAAGATGGTGGAAAGATGGTTGATGTGTTTACTCAGAGTGGTGTGAAGGTGAAGGCCGGTGTGAAGAAGGCTGAAGCTCTCAGTGGCTTGGAGCGCGGCATCTACATCGTAGGCGGAAAGAAAGTAATCAAATAAAAGGTATAAACTTATAAAAACAATAAACAATGGAAAAGAAAATGTATGAGTCTCCCCGTATGGAGATGGTAAAGATGGAAGTCTCGGATATGATGGCTTGCAGTGTGAATGCAGGTGGTGATGTGAATATCAGTTATGGCGGTAACGCTTCTGATCATGATATCATCGAGGCGTATTCGAATAAAAACGGAGGATGGGATATTTGGTAAGTCCTTTATGAAATAGAGGGGATGCCGTATCCTTTTTGGGGAAAGGGCGGCATTCTTTTTTTTAATATATGGATAGAAAAGTTTTATTGTCATGAAACGAAGATTATTATTGTGTTTATTTAGTGTAGCTCTTGTGGCAGGCACGTTATATGCCCAAGAGGCAGCTTTCTGCCACCCTGGCCTGCTACACTCGGAGGAGGACTTTGAGGCCGTGCGTGCCCGCTTGGCCGCAGGAGATGAGCATGCTTTGGAGGCTTTGGAAGCCTTGCGTACGGCTCCTCCCGTAAATGGGGATCACGGGCATAACTGGGGCGTGAACGAGTATATTTCACGTGGAATATCCGGTCAGGAGAATTATATGAATGCTTACCGTAATGCGGCTCGGGCTTATCAATGTGCATTGTTATGGAAGATTACGGGAGATGAGGGCTATGGCGACGTGGCCATAGACGTATTGAATGCTTACCGCATCTATAACAAAGGACTTGCCGGCAATACGAATGTTTCGTTGATTCCCGGATTTATCGGTTACCAGTTTATCAATGCTGCCGAAATCATGCGCGATTATAAGAAATGGCCGGAAGAAGATTTTGAATTGTTTAAGCAATACATGATAGATGTATGGTTTACTACGGCACAAGATTTTTTGGAACGTCGGCATGATACGGTAGAGCGCGAACAAAACTGGTATCATTATCATAGTAACTGGGGATTGGGAAATGCGCTTTTCTGTGTTTCTTTGGGGGTATTATGCGACTTACCGGACATATATAATTACGGTATGTATTGGTTGAAAGAAGGACCGGGTAATGAGTCGCTTTGCGTGACGGCCCTTCATCCCGATGCGTTCGGACAGGGTTTGTGCGGCTATGGTTGGGGACTGATACCTTGGTTCCATAAAGACGAGCGTGGACCGTTAGGTTATTTGAACCAAATGCAAGAGAGCGGGCGCGATCAAGGGCATGCCATGGCGGCGTTGGGCTTGTTGTCGTACGCTTTTGAGTCGGCTTACAATCAGGGAGACAATGCTTTTTGCAATTTGACGAATACGCTGATACCAGGCCAGGCCGGTGCGGCGATGGTAGCCGGTGCGGCGGAATATGTGGCAGCATACAATAGTG
>ENA-ORUQ01002515-ORUQ01002515.1-human-gut-metagenome-genome-assembly--contig:-NODE-2515-length-14343-cov-6.172032_pt1 | contig 14343 bp, 14 predicted proteins | sample MGYA00242081_ERZ509211 | MGnify/ENA primary metagenome ERZ509211 (study PRJEB26280, sample SAMEA2338785) | human gut metagenome | biome: human gut; feature: human-associated habitat; material: faeces...
GTCCGCGTATTTGTTCGTGCGCGAAATTTGCTTTGCAAATTTCTGTGCATTGTTATTTTTTTATATTATCGAAAGTTCGGAGAACTTTCTTATAATATAAAAAAACTCTAGTAAGTTATACTAGAATTTTCTTATATACAATTTCGAAAAAAATAATTTTAAAGGATTCCTATTTATTAAAGACTTTTATAATCTCTTATTTTTTTATAAGCATATATTGCTGATATTCCAAAAATAGCGATTAATGCAACTACAGGTGTTGAATTTGCTATACCTGTTTTTGGTAATGTTGTATTATTAGTTGCTGTTGTTTCTGTTGTATTTATTGTATTTCTTAAAGCACTTGTGTTTAATGTATTAGATGTATTGTTTGTTGTATTAGTTGTATTTTTTGTATTATTTGTAGCTGTATTAGTTGTATTATTTGTTGTTGTGTTATTTGTTCCATTTAATACTGCTCCTAAGTCTGAATAATTTGTATCATTACTATCAGCTGCTGATACAGTACTTGTACCACTTACTCCCATTGCTACTAACATAACTCCTGTTAATATTATTAAAACCATTTTTACAAATTTTGAATTTTCCATAATTTTTCTCTCCTTTTAATATGTTTTTTTATTAGTATTCTACAAACATTCTAAATTATACCATACTTTTAAAATATTTGCAAGTCAAATACACATTAATCCTTTGCATTTGTTAATCTATTATTATTTTAAACTTTATCTTTTAATATGTCAAGTACTTTTTTACTTTTTTATATTACATTTATATTTCAGAAAATTTACATTATTATTACGCATCATTTAAATACTATCATATCAATACTTTATTTACTAACATTAAACTTAAACAATACAATATCTCCATCTTGCATTACATATTCTTTACCTTCTGATCTAACTAATCCCTTTTCTTTTGCTGCAACCATTGAACCTTCTTTTATTAAATCATCATATGATACAACTTCTGCTTTTATAAAGCCTCTTTGTATATCAGAATGTATTTTACCTGCCGCTTCTGGAGCTTTTGTTCCTTTTTTTATAGTCCAAGCTCTAACTTCTGGCTCACCTGCTGTTAAAAATGACATCAAACCTAATAAATCATAACTCTTTTTTATAACTTTATCTAATCCTGATTCATCTAAATTATACATAGCTAACATTTCTTTTTTATCATCATCATCAAGACCAGAAAGTTCTTCTTCCATTTTTACGCATAAAGGAACAACCTCTGCTCCTTCCTCTGAAGCATATTGTTTTACTTTTTGCACATTCTCATCTTGTTCTGCATTTTCCAATTGTTCTTCAGAAACATTCGCAACATATAATATTGGCTTAGTTGTCAATAAAAACATATCTTTTACCATAGCTTGTTCTTCTTCATTAAATTCCAAAGTTCTAGCAGATTTTCCAGCTTCTAATGTTTCTAATATTTTTTGTAATAAATCAATTTCAGCTTGATATTTTTTATCAGCTTTTAGATTTTTCTTTGCCTTATCTATTCTTTTATTTACAGTTTCAATATCTGCAAATATTAACTCTAAATTTATTGTCTCAATATCTCTTATTGGATTTATACTTCCATCAACATGTACTACATTTGAATTTTCAAAACATCTTACAACTTCTACTATTGCATCTGTTTCTCTTATATGTGACAAAAATTTATTTCCTAAACCTTCACCTTTGCTTGCTCCCTTTACTAACCCTGCAATATCGACAAACTCTATTATTGCATGTGTAGTTTTTTCTGGTTTATACATTTCAGTTAATTTATCTAATCTTTCATCTGGTACAGCTACTACCCCAACATTTGGCTCTATTGTACAAAATGGATAATTAGCACATTCTGCTCCAGCTTTTGTTATACTATTAAATAATGTACTTTTTCCTACATTTGGCAAGCCAACAATTCCTAATTTCATCTCTACTCTTTCCTTTCTCCACACTTTGTAATTATTTTTCAACTCTTACACGTTTAATAAAATCTTTAAGACTCTCTGATCCAATATCTCCATCTTCTCTAGAACGAACAGCAACAGTATTAGTCTCCTGTTCCTTATCACCAACAACAAGCATAAAAGGAACTTTTTCCAATTGAGCCTTTCTAATTCTATAACCTATTTTTTCATTATCAGCATCAACTTCAACCCTAATACCAAGATTGAACAGCTCATCATAAATCTTATTAGCATAATCAGCATGTTTTTCACTTATAGGCAATACTTTTACCTGAACAGGTGCTAACCATAATGGGAAAGCCCCTTTTGTTTCTTCTATTAAAAATGCCAAAAATCTATCAAATGTTCCTAATATAGCTCTATGAATTACAACTGGTCTATGTGCTTCTCCATCTTTTCCTATATATTCTAGTTTAAATCTTTGTGGTAACAAGAAATCTAATTGACATGTTGAAATTGTTACATCATGTCCTACCGCTGTTTTTATTTGAACATCTAATTTAGGACCATAAAAAGCTGCTTCTCCTTCTGCTTCATAGAAATTCAAATTTAATTCTGTTAAAATTTCTCGTAATTGATTTTCTGCTGTCTCCCACATTTCATCATCATCAAAATATTTTTCTTTATTATTTTTATCTCTTAAAGATAATCTAAAGCTATAATCCTTAAATCCAAAATCTTTGTATACTGACAATATCAATTGCACAACTTTTCCAAATTCTTCTTTTATTTGGTCTGGTCTTACAAATAAATGTGCATCATTTTGGCACATTTCGCGAACTCTTTCTAGGCCACAAACTGCACCAGAATTTTCATATCTAAAATCATGTGCAAGTTCCCCTATTCTTATAGGTAAATCTCTATATGAATGCATTTTATTTTTATAAATCAACATATGATGTGGACAATTCATTGGTCTTAACACCATCTCTTCATTATCCATTTTCATTACTGGAAACATATCTTCTTTATAGTGATCCCAATGTCCACTTGTTTTATATAATGCAACATTTGCCATAGAAGGTGTATACACATGTTTATATCCCATTGCAATTTCTTTATCTTGAATATATCTTTCTAATATTCTTCTTACTGTTGCACCATTTGGCAAATACATTGGCAATGCTGAGCCTACAAGTTCATGTGTCATAAACAATTCCAATTCTTTTCCAATTTTTCTGTGATCTCTATTTTTTGCATCTTCTAATTTGGCCATATGTTCTTCCATCATTGATGCTTTTGGAAATGATATTGCATAAATTCTTTGCAACATTTTATTATGTTCATCACCTCTCCAATAAGCTCCTGATGATGATAATATTTTTATTGATTTTATTTTTCCAGTACTCATTAAATGTGGGCCTGCACATAAGTCTGTAAAATCTCCTTGTTTATAAAAACTAATTTCTTCACCTTCTGGCAATTCATTAATTAATTCTTGTTTATAAGGTTGGTCTTTCATTAATTCTAAAGCTTCTTTTTTAGGTAAAGCAAATCTTTCTATTTTAATATCTTCTTTTATGATTTTTTTCATTTCTTCTTCTATTTTTGCTTTATCCTCATCTGTAAATGGTTTTTCTACATCAAAATCATAGTAAAATCCTTCATTTATACTTGGCCCTATTGCAAACTTAACATCTGGAAATAGTCTTTGCACAGCTTGTGCCATAATATGTGATGTTGTATGCCAATATGCTTTCTTTCCATCTAAATCTTCTTCATTAAAAGTGTGTATTACCAAATTGCAATCTTTTTGAATTTCATAACGTAAATCTTTAATTTCTCCATCTATTTCTCCACATGTTGCTACTCTTGCTAATCCTTCACTTATTTTTTTAGCTACTTCTAATATTGTAGCTCCTTGCTCTACTTCAATTTTAGAGCCATCTTTTAATGTTACTTTTACCATTTGGCATTTCCCCTTTCTATATACTTTTTGCTAATAGGTACATTGTTCTTTTATAACATAGTAAGTTTGAAAAAATTCAACTATAATACAAAAAACTCCCATTAGCATAATAACTAATAGGAGTGCATATACACGGTTCCATCCTTTATTTTTCTTAATTTACAAGATTATAACGTATCTTACCCGTCTAGCTTATTCACTAGAAGCATAAAGAGTTAGTTTTCAAATATTCCTCCTTAGATTAGCTTCCAGCCTTTGACCAATCTTCTCTTTAAGTGGTTTATATTTTACTCTTCTCTTATTACTTTTTTAATTATGCAACTTTTACAGATATATTCTAATACTTTTTTTTTCAAAAGTCAATAAATTTTATTTACATTTTTTATTTTTTAAGTTATAATAAAGATGTTTTTGGGGACGGACTCAAAAAACATCTCTTTCAAATCTAGTGTTTTTGGAGACGGACTCAAAAAGCACTACTTTCAAATTTAATTTTAACACATACACTAAAATTTTATTATGCCTTTATAGCTCAGTTGGTAGAGTGCAGCCTTGGTAAGGCTGAGGTCACGGGTTCAATTCCCGTTAAAGGCCCCAGTATAAAACACTGATATTTGCTTTTTCTAGCACAATACCAGTGTCTTTTTATAACATTTTATTATTTGCTTTTTTTCGTATTCTTTGGATTGCATTATCAACAGATTTAACAGGTGTGTCAAATCTGTTGGCAATAACTTCATAACTTTCACCTAATACTAATCTATCTAAAACTTGTTTTTCAAATTTGCTAAGAGATTCAGTTATTGCCTTTTCAATTTCTTTATAATATTCCTTTTTCATCATTGTTTCCAAAGGATCTTCAAATGTTTTATTATTATATGTTTCTAATAATTCAACTCCATCATCCTCATTCGAATATGCAGATGTATTTAATGAAATACATGAATTTAAAGGCATATGTTTTTGTCTATTTGATGTTTTTATTGCTGTTATCAATTGTCTTTCTATACATATATTAGCAAAAGTCTTAAACTTATTTTGCTTTTCTTGGTCAAAACTCTTTATAGCTTTATACAAGCCTATCATTCCCTCTTGAATAATATCTTCTTTTTCGGCTCCTATAATAAAATATTTACCAACCTTATTATTCACTAATGGCTTGTACTTATTTAGCAAATAAGTCAATGCTTGTTCATTTCCATTTTGTATTTCTACTATAATTTCCTCATCTTCTAAATTATTATATTTGTCTGTTGCATAGTATATATTCTTATTTTGCATATGTCTAAAAACCTCCAAATGTATCTTTCTGATTTATATTACTTCAAAGCATCTTGGAATACATCCCATACTTCATCAGTTTCCATTCCTTTTTCCCATGATGCTATTCCACCTAATTTATAATTACTAATCAAACTAACTTTCTCTTTTAAAGATTTTATATCTTCAATCCACATTTTTTTTACATTATTTCCATCTTTATATTCTACATAATATTGTTTTAATTTATCATCCCATTTTCTCTCTACATTTGATGGAATTGTATCATCTATATCTTTCATAGAAACAACTGATTTTTTTGTTACTTTACCAGAACTATCTTCTGTCCATAATCTTGTATAAAGTGGAACAGCTAATATTAATTTTTCTGGTGCAACCTCTTCTGTTTCTAAAAATTTCTTTATTCCTAATTCAACCCAATCATATCCAGCTGTTGTTCCAGCTTTTGTACTTGATTCTCCATATTCATCATATGCCATAAATATAATATAGTCTGCCACATCACCTATTACATGTCTATCAAAACATAATGACCATGTATCACTTCCATCAGGAGCAGTTACATCAACTGATAACACAAGTCCTAATTCTTTCATTCTTGGTTCTAATTCTATAATAAATCTTGAATATAAATCTTTATCATCTTTTCTCATATTTTCAAAATCTATATTTATTCCATCCAATTTATATTTTACACAAACATTTATTATTGATTCTATTAAGGCTTTTCTTTTTTCATAGCTATTCATTATTTTTGATGTTGTATCCATCATAGTACTATCTCCAGCATTTTGAACCATAGGCCATATTTTGCAATTATTATTACGTGCCCATTCTAGATATGCTTGTCCTCTTTCTCCTATGTTTTCTACTAAATTACCATTTTTATCAATACTAAAGAATGATGGTGATACAACATTTATTCCATCTAATTTAGTATCTGTTCTATCTGGTGCTGTTGCTACTTGTGAATAATAATCCCATACTAAATTTACTTTATCTTGAATTTGTTTTTCTGCTTCCATGTTTTGTCTTGATACAACTTCATTTGCTAATTTTTTTGATTTTACATACCCTATTTTTCCATCTTCTGTTCTTATTTTAGCATATCCATTTTCATTTGATATTACTATTACACATTCACCTTTTTTTACTCTATCAACTGTTTTTGCTATAAATTTTGTACTTGATTTTACAGGTTGATTTGAATTCAAAATAGCTTTTCTTTGTTCTTTACTAAGTGAATCTATAACCAAAACTTTTGTACTTTCTATATTATTTATTTCAATATCATACACATCTTTAAGTTCAGAAATTGGTAAATAAATTGTATCATCTTTTTTTATTGCATGTGCATATGTTGTTTTTTCTGAACCATTTATTGTTACAACATTTTTGTCAAAACCTATTTCTGCTATTTTTTTATTATACGTTGTTATAATTTGCTCTGTATCTTTATCTTCATATATATATTTATCAAAGAAATTTCCTAAATCTTGTTTTGATATATATATTTCCCCATTTTCTATTAATATGTCTTTTTTCAAGTTTCCTGTTACATTTCTATTATTTATTACTAAATTTGTTGTTTTATTTTTCCCTATTACTATATAATCATTTGCTATATATGCAATTATACCTAATATTATTATTCCTATTATTATAAAAAGAATTTTTTTTCTCTTTGTTTTTGCTGTACTTTTTAATGTTTTTGCTTCTTTTGCATGCTTCATTTTTTATCATCCTTTCGCTTTTGATTTACACATTTCTTGTTTCTGGACCTAGTATATCATATATTTTTACTTTTTACTACTTTTTTTCAAATTTTTTTATATTATAGAGAATTTTTCAAACTTGATAGCAAAACACACATAAATAACATTCAATAAACTTGCAACATTTTTGTCTCATTTTATATTTTATATGCATATAATGTCATTAAAAGGAGGAATTTTAAATGTTTAGAAGAACTAGAACTTGTTGCTGTATGAACAACAACATTGACAATGATACTAATACTCAAAACATATTAGAAGATACATGTGATAATGTTGTCTCTTACTCAGATGACATGTATGATAGTTGTAACTGTGGTTTTGATGAAGAGCTTAGCCTTTTCCCAGAAAACCCTATGTTAGCTCAAAGTTATGTTCCTATTCAGTATATGGATAAAACCTTTAAACCTTGTGTTGGTTTAAAAATGGGAACTATTTTTCCAGAATTAGTTAGCCCTTATTTTCCTGGGCAATCTATGGAAGAAATAAATTATATTTCAGAAACAAATGAAATTGGAAAGGGGTGCAATAAATGTTGTTAGATGAAAATGAAAATTGTAATTGTGATACTAGACGTGATATGTTGGAAAAAATTCGTTGCTTAGAATTTGCTATAACTGAACTTGCACTTTATTTAGATACTCATCCTACTGATGAAAAAGCTCTTTGCTTACACAGAAAGTATTGTAAAGAGTGCAAAGAGTGTAAAGATAAATATCAAAAGGTATTTGGTCCTTTGACTATTCAATATCCTTGTAATAAATGGAGATGGCTTGAAGAACCTTGGCCTTGGGAAAGGGGGAATTTCTAATGTGGACTTATAATAAAACTTTACAATATCCTATTAATATTAAATGTCCTGATCCTCACCTTGCTAAAGTTATTATTTCTCAATATGGTGGCCCTGATGGTGAGCTTGCTGCCTCTTTACGTTATCTTTCTCAACGTTTTGGTATGCCTGATCAAAAAGCTAAAGCTATTTTAAATGATATAGGTACAGAAGAATTGGCTCACTTAGAAATGGTTGGTACTATTGTTCATCAATTAACAAAAGGCGCTTCTATAGAAGAAATCGAAAAAGCTGGTTTAGGACCATATTATACTGACCATGGTGTTGATGTATATCCACAATCAGCAGCAGGCGCTCCATTTACAGCAGCATATATTGCATGTAAAGGTGACCCAATTGCAAACTTGCAAGAAGATTTAGCTGCTGAACAAAAAGCCAGAGCCACATATGAAAAATTAATAGATTTATGCCGTGATAATCCAGATGTTATTGACCCTCTTAGATATTTACGTGAAAGAGAAGTAGTTCATTTCCAAAGATTTGGAGAAGCTCTTCGTGGTGTCCAAGATAAATTGGCTGAAAAGAAATTTTATATGAATGATTGTAATTAACAAATTTAACTGGAAAATAGCGCTATAACTATAAAGTTATAACGCTTCCACATTTTTATATATTATTATAATTCATTGCAAATTTTTCTTGCACTTGCTTATATAACCTAAAATATTTTAATCAAAAAATTTAAAATACTTAATTATAAATAAACTTCCATTCCCCACTTGTGACTCAACACTAATATAGCCATTATTACTCTCAATTATTGACTTAGCCAAAGCCAAACCAATACCTACACTCTCACTAGACGAATTCTTCCCCTTGTAAAATCTTTCAAAAATATGTGGCAAATCCTGTTTATCAATACCAGATCCATAATCTCTTATTTTTATTTCAGAATAAATATTATTTTCTTCATAAAAAATTTCTAAATTTGAATTAACTTCAGAATGTTCCACACAATTTTTTATAATATTAGTAATAGCTTCTACTTGCCACTTAAAATCACACAATATTTTAACATTAGCATTTCCAATAACTAAAATATTTATATTTTTTAAATCACACAAAACAGACACATTTTTTATTGCCTCATCAATTATATCTTTAATTCTTACTTGTTCTTTTATAAAATGCACAGAATCAGCATCAAGTTTTGACAATTTTAACAATGAATTAACCAAAAAATTAATATTTATAATTTCTCTTTTTATATCTTTTATAAAATCTACCCTAGTTTCACTATCCATTTCAGGATTATCCACAATATTATCTATCATAACTGACATAGAAGTTAACGGTGTTTTTAACTGATGTGATATATCTGAAAGTGAGTTTTTTAAACTTTTTTTATCATTTACGGAATTTTCAGCCACTTCATTCAACATTACTGTAGTTTTATATACCTCATTTTTCAAAATAGACAACTCATCTTCTGTATTATCTTCAATATCTAATTTATAATTTTTATTATTTATTTCCTCAATATAATTTGTGATTTCTTTAAGCTTTTTATCTTTTGCTTTATTATATTTTACAAATATCAATAATACAATAATTGCTAAACCAATAGAAAAGCATAAATTAATAACAGAAAATTTTATAAACATTTTATCATTTTCTAGTACAGCTGAATCAGTTTCCAAATTTATTCCATATTTCTCAAAAAAGCCTGTTTCAACATCTTTTTCATCATTTAAAATTTGAATTAATTGATTTTTATCAATATCAGGATACTGATTTTGAACATTTGCCACTATCAGTTCTATTTTTTTATTAAAATTATTTGTATAAACTTTATATTGATAAAATAAGCAACATTCAAATACTATTGAAATAGCAATTATTACAATGCAACTTATTATTATTGTTTTTTTTAACTCTACCTTTTTTTTCATATCTTTCCTCTTTTAAATTTTTATTAATTGGAAAAGAATTAAATTTTGGCAAGGCAACTTTCATTTAAAAGGCAAGGGCACATACTTTGTATATGTAACCGCGTTTTAAATGGAAGTTAACGCAGACAAAATTGTAATTCTTTTTCAATTAACATCTATTCTATATCCAATACCTTTAATAGTCTTAATAATATCTGTATCCAACTTTTTCCTTATCCTTTTCAAATAAACAGTCACAGTATTATCATTAACATCATTACCAGTCCATTCCCATATACTTTCTATAATCTCATCTCTTTTTACAACCTTATTAAGATTTACAAATAACAAATGTAATATTTTTAACTCCAGACTTGTTAAATTAATCTCTACAGAATTTTTAAGTACAACCATTTTATCTATATCAAACTCAATATCTTTAACCTTAATTACTAAATGCTGGTCTCCTTTTAAAGCAATTCTATTAATTCTAGCAATTAATTCACGAGTTGAAAATGGTTTTATTATATAATCATCTGCACCAAGTTCTAAACCTTTTACAACATCATCTTCATCATCTTTAGCTGTCAAAAATATTGTAGCTATTTTTTTCTTTTTAATCAGATTACTATATAAACTAAAACCATCTCCATCTGGAAGTGAAACATCCAAAATTATTAAATCAGGCTTATTATTTTCCAAATAGTTGCTTGTCTCTTTTACATTCATTTTATGAATTACATTATATTTATTTTGCTCTAATGAATATATTAAACCTTTTGCCAAAGTCTCATTATCTTCTACTAATAAAATTTGCATTTACAAAACTCCTTTTCCTTATTATATAACAAATTAAGGGAGATTTCCACCTCCCTTTGTCTATATATTTTCATTTCTTATTGTTTCTATTGTATTTTGCTTATTTATTTTACCCATAGAATATTTCATAATACAAGTTATAAGTAAGAAAACAACAACAATTGATATTATAATTGCATTTAATGGCAACTCAAATTTCACATTTGATTCTAAAGAATTATATATTAAATATGAAAGTCCTATTCCTATAGGAATACTAAACAATAATGATTTTACTCCCATAAACACAGTTTCAAGTCTTATCATCCTATTAAATTCTTTTGATGTCATACCTATTGATTTTAACATTGCAAATTCAGGCTTTCTAAGTTCCATATTTGTAGTAATAGTATTAAATACATTTGTTATACCTATTAATGTAATTACAATTATAAATCCATATAAAAAGATTTCTATTAAAATATATAAATTTTCCATCATACGAACATTTTCTGCAATATTATATACATCATAAGTATAACCTTTTAATAATGTATCTATATCATCTTGCAATTTATCTGGATTACTTGAATCATAATATATATTTATATTATGATTTGAAAAATATTTTTCATATATTTCATCAGAAACAAGTATAAACTGTCCTGATAAAACATCTAATCCAAAAGGCAACTCATCTGTTGCTATTCCAACTTTTATTTCAAATTCTTTATCATCACTTGTTTTACATTTTATAACATCATTTTTACCATATTCAAAAACTTTTACAGTTTTTTCTACATATTTATTTTTTTCTTTATTATATTGACTAGTTTTTATATTATCAATTAATATAGCTTTATCTTTAATATCTTCATAATTCAAACCTAATTTTTTAACATATTCCTTATATTGTTCATTATTTATTGATTTAACATTAATATAACCATCCAAAATTGTACTTTCATTATCAGATGTTATATTCATATAATCTTTAAATTCATTGCTATATTTAGGATTTTCAATGTTACAACTATCATATTTCAAAATTGTATAATTTTTAATGTTACCTAATTTAGTTGCTTCTTTTATTTTAATTTTTAATTGCTCATCCATTTTAGTTGCCATTGATACAGATAAATTATAATCTCGTAAATTTAATTCATTTTTTATTTCAGAAAAAGCCAAATTCATAAAATATGATAAAGCTATAAAAACAAATACTGAAACAGTTATTGAGATTACAGTGGTTCTATATTTTTTCCTATTTCTTTTTAGATTTTTATACGAAATTTCTCCTCCAATTCCAAAAACTTTTCTTATAATTTTTGGAGTTTTTAGTTTTTTAGCTTTAATTTTTATTTCACCACTATTTCTAATTGATTCTATCGGCGAAATTTTTGAAGCCTTTCTTGCACTTCTTAATGCAGATAAATATATTGTTACAATACCTAATATTATTGAAACTGCAAAAGCTACCCAAGAAAAATTCAATACAAGTTTTAAGTTTCTTGTAAGCATATCTCCAATAAATAAATTACTAATTACTATTAATATACTTGATGCAATCATACCTAATATTAAACCTAATGGTATTCCTATTAATCCTAATATTGTTGCTTCAAAAAGCACATTTTTTCTTATCTGTTTTTTTGTAGCTCCTACACTTTTTAACATACCATACTGTTTTGTTTTTTCTGCAATAGATATATCAAAACTATTTTTAATGCAAAATACTGATGTAAATACAATAATCCCACATACAATTGCTACAACAACACCTAGTCCCCCAACATCACTTGAGCTTAATGGATTTGTTTCTAAATCAATTAGATATGAATTTATATTATACTCATATTTTGCCTTTGAGACATCATCTGTAACTTTATTAAAATCTTCTTCAGAATCAAAATCTGACTTTTCCAATTTTCTAAAACTCTCTTTATTAACTTCTAATATACTAGCTGTCACATCTATATTATCTTTTAAACCTTCTTTTGTATATTTACAATATACATCAGATTTTCCTACATTATTTTCATCATTTAGAAATGTTATAAAAGTATAACCTGGGGCTGAATAACTTTCTATATTGCTTGCAGGTCTTTCAATAATTCCAACTATTTTATAAGTCTTTTCCTTCGCATTTATTATTTCTTCTGATTTTTCCTTGTTAAACTCATTTTTTTGGCTTAATTCTTGACCTTCACTCACTCTATTTCCTATATTAAGTGTAATATTATCACCAACATTTAAAGTGATTCTTCCATTTGTTTTTAAATGTGTTGGTATAACAATCTCATTTTCGTTTTCTGGTAATCTACCTTCAACTAATTTTACAGAAAGATTATCTATTGATTTTTTAGTAAATGCTTTTACAAAAGCATATGGTTTATACTCATTTTTGCAATTTTCTAATTTTGCATATCCTATATTTTGCGTCAAAAACACTTCTTTTATTTTTCTATTATTTTGTAATTCCTTTACTTTATCCATTGGTACATTATAAAATGCAGCATGGAAATCTCCTTTTTCATAAGTTTCAAATTTTATTAAAGAAGATATCATACTACTATACATAGTTACAACCGCTGTTATTAATGCTACTGATAACATTATTCCTATTATTGTTACTATAGTTCTCTTTTTATTTAATTTTAAGTTTTTTACTGTAAGTTTTTTTAACAAATCCATTATGCTTCACCTACAATCTTGCCATCTTCAATTTTTATGATTCTATCTGCTATTTTTGCAATTTCCATATTATGTGTAATCATAATAATTGTTTGTTTATATTCTTTATTTGATTTTTTTAATAATGCAATAATTTCATCACTTGATTTTGAGTCTAAATTTCCTGTTGGCTCATCTGCCAATATTATTGCTGGATTAGTTATCATAGCTCTTCCTATTGATGTTCTTTGCTGTTGCCCTCCTGACAATTCATTAGGAAGATGTGTCCTTCTTTTTTCTAATCCTAAAACTGTAATCATCTCATCTAATTTTTTCTGATTTACTTCCCTACCATCTAGACTTAATGGTAATGTTATATTTTCCTCCACATTTAATATTGGTATTAAATTATAAAATTGATAAATCAATCCTATTTGCCTTCTTCTAAATATTGCTAAACCATCATCATTAAATTTATATATGTCTTTTCCTTCTATAAATACTTTTCCAGATGTTGGTCTATCAACTCCACCAATTAAATGTAATAAAGTTGATTTTCCACTTCCGTGATGCTCCTACTATTGCTACAAATTCTCCTTTTTCAACTTTAAATGATACATTGTCAATAGCCTTTACTTGTGTTTGACCTTTGCCATAAATTTTGCTTAAATTTTCTACTCTTAATATTTCCATACAACATTCTCCCTTCCTTTTACTTTTATAGCATAACACATATAAAGTGACAAGTAAGTGACATTAAAAAAATAATTTTACATTTTTTTAATTAATAAAATGTAAAATTATTTTTTGAATTTTTTTATCTTTAAATCCTAAAACTTTTAATGTAGCAAATTGATATTGCTTTTCTGTATAAGACAAGCAAGTTTGTATGTAACATATACTCCATCATCTTCATTTAATTCTATAAAATTATCTTTATCATCAACAATTGTAGACATATTTGAAAATTAATAATTAATATTTATATGTTACAGTTCAGATGCACAAATTCAAAATAGGAGATAAGTCTTAAAATCTTATCTCCTATTTTGAGTTTGTAAGTTACTATAATTTTTTCAAAATCATGTTTTGTTTTTATTTTTTACTAATTCCTTTATTACTATTTGTTTTTCTTCTATTCTTCCTTCTAGCCATGCTAAAAAGCACTTGTATTCAATTTACCGGTTATAAAATGACTCTCTCGCCTATTTTATAATCAC
>ENA-ORUQ01002528-ORUQ01002528.1-human-gut-metagenome-genome-assembly--contig:-NODE-2528-length-14278-cov-2.314842_pt1 | contig 14278 bp, 7 predicted proteins | sample MGYA00242081_ERZ509211 | MGnify/ENA primary metagenome ERZ509211 (study PRJEB26280, sample SAMEA2338785) | human gut metagenome | biome: human gut; feature: human-associated habitat; material: faeces...
CAATAAATTCATCACCTGCATATCTGTACAAAAACTCATTGTGGCTCAATGCGTTTTTCATCATCTTAGCAAATTGAAGCAGATATTGATCTCCACTTTCATGACCATACTTATCATTTACTTCCTTTAAGAAATCCAAATCAATAAATACAAGACATCCCTCTGCGTGATCGCTAAGATAACGCACTCCCTCAATCTCAAATGTAGCGCGATTACGACAGCCCGTAAGTGAATCTCTTGCCATCGTCTTTCTAAGACGCATAAGACGAAGCTCTTCCTGCGTCAAAGAACGCACCATAGCATTATAATTATTCTGTTCCTGCTCTAACACCTCAATATAGCGCTTGCTAATCTGCTCATACTCACTAGGATGTCTGGAATTTTGCATTTGCTCAGATGCCTTCATCATAAGGCTGTAGATCATGCTTGTACTTCCAGTAAACAGTTCTGATTTAGCAAGAAATTTTCCAATTTCAATTACATCCGAAAAACGATTCTTTAAAAGAAGAAGCTTCAGAAATTCCGCAAAATATCTGATACAAAATGAAATTCCGCTCTGTGCTAACCCTGATGACTGCAGATTATGAATATAAAGAACAAACTCATCTGCCACTTCTTCCGACTGCGGCTGCATATACAATTGCAGATAAAGACAGGTAAACTCTTTTTGAATGTCAAAAAATGATTTCTGATCATCAGGCACCTTCGTTTTAATCAGTTCCTCTAAGCCCTTCGCCGCATCAGCTGCATCATCAAGCTGTCCGAGTCCAATTTTAATATATACAAGACTGTCAAGGTACACAATTTCATTGATAATATCACTATTCCAAAAATCCACCCCTTCTGCTGCCGGATCTTTTCTTGTAACGTCAATCATTTTTTCCAGATAATATAACGCCTCTTCAAACAGATCATTCTCTGTAAAGGCAACTACAATACTATTATAAGTGGATTTTAAATTCATTCTGTCTGCATAGCCAGTCTCCACATATTTAAGTCCATATTCCACAATTTTAGGCTGAAAACCAGTTACGAAATAAAGACGCATAAGCGCCAGATAATACAATGCCTGATCTGCCGAATTAGGACAGTCCTCCAACAGCTTCTGGCAAAGTTCAATCATAGGAAATACACACTCGCGGTAGCTGCAGGCAAAGATACCATAGCTGGTAAAATATGCGGCAAGACTATAATCTTCACGCCACTTTTTTGTCTTACTGCTCTGCAGATACTCCTGCTCTAAATCCTTTATACAATCAAATGCATCCTGTGTACTCCAGACACCGGATTTGATTTTACTCATTAACTCTTCTACATCAACCATTTCATCTTTCCCCATAAAAATACAGCTGCCTATCTAACACCTGTTACAGCGACAGCTTTTTCTCCAAAAGCCACGTTGTAAGAATCATAAAAAGTGCCAGCTCAACCAGATTAGCAAGTGCATATGGCCATGACTGCTGCAAAAGATAAAGCAAATCAACTGTATCGCGATATACCATCGGATGCAGATCTGTAATTACGCCTTGAATCTTTGACTCTGCATATATGCCAGCCACAAAAAGCGCAATCGTAACAACAAGCTTCAATCTGCTGTTTTGCAAAAGTGTTGCCGCCAGTGTAATGCAAAGATAAAGCATAGCCACTGTAGAAAACACAGAAAGCAAAAACGTAATAATACCAAACAATGCCATTGATGCTACTTGTGCTGTATCAATTCCAAAGTTTTTCATTACCTCTGAAATCACCTCACCCATGCTTTTATACACGGAATATTGATTTAAAAACAGTGAAAAATCAAGCCATCCCAGTGCACCAAGCGCTGCCGCAAGTATCACTCCAAGCACAAGAACAGTCAGCATCTTTGACAATATTATGGAAAGAGCACTCACTGGCGTCATAAATACAAGATAGCTTGTCTTTGAATTAATTTCCCTATAATAATTAGTAATTGCAAAAATAAACACGGCAAAATAGCACACTACTGCATACAAAACAAGAATAGTTGACCATATGATTGCATAGTCCTGCGTCTTTCCGCGAAGTGCAATCAAAAAGCAAATCTGCAGTGCTGCCAGTCCTGCAAGCAAAACAAATAGTGCCGTTCTATTTTTGCGAAGCTCATACTTTGATAAACGAAACATTTTTCTGTCCTCCAAATGATCACATCACACAGTCGCTATAAACTTCTTTGTAAAGCTCTGTCATTGTTTTTCCGTGATGTTTTGTCAACTCATCCACCTTGCCACACATGACAAGACCACCATTTTTCATAAATATAGCATCATCTGTCATGCGCTCTAAGTCATCGACAAGATGACTTGACACAAGAAACGTTTTCGTTGGAGAGCAATACTTTTGAATCGTTTCCAAAATCTGATCTCTCGCAATAATGTCAATGCCATTTAGCGGCTCATCAAGCATAATAAGACTTGCATCACGCGAAAGTGCGAGCGCTGCCTTACCCTTTGCCATCATACCCGAAGACATCTTTGAAATCTTCATTTTAGGTTCCAATGAAAATGCTGACAATAGCTGTTCATATACCTGCGGCTTAAAATCTTCATAAAAGTCTGCAAAATAATGACCGGCATCCTTCCATGTCATATATGAGTAAAAATACGATTCTGTCGGCATATAGACTGTCTTTGCCTTACTATTTTTACCAACTGACTCCCCCTCAAATAAAATCTTGCCGCTGCTTGGATGAATCAGCCCTGCCGCCATCTTCATAAACGTACTCTTTCCGCTTCCATTTGGACCAAGCAGCGCATAGACGCGACCACGTTCAATCTGCAGATTCAAATTATCTACCGCTCTGTGTGAACCATATTTTTTCGTCAGCTCACTGCATTCAAGTATTGTTGCCATTAAAGTTCCTTTCTGTCCTCGTCTGACTCGCCTTCATTTATAATACTTTCTGGCTGTTCTTTTTGCTCTGTTTTTTCCTGTGTCATCTCCTGCTTTTCTTCCTCTGACCAAAGCTTTTCCTGCCGCGGCGTTATTTTTGACTTTTTGACATATTGCTCATCATATGCCATTAACATATCGTCTCTTTGATTATAGCGAAGTCCTCTCATTACAAGTCTTGTGATAACATCATAAATAACTGCAAAGAACGGTACACCGATAATCATGCCGACAAAGCCCCAAAGTCCGCCAAAGAATAAGATAGAAAACAATACCCAAAAGCTAGACAATCCTGTGGAATTACCAAGAATCTTCGGTCCAATAATATTTCCGTCAATCTGCTGAAGCACAATAACAAAGATCAAAAAATAAAATGCATGAAGCGGATTTTCCAGAAGCAGCCAAAGAGTCGATGGAACTGCACCAATGTACGGTCCGAAAAATGGAATTATATTTGTCACACCGACAACAACACTGACAAGAAGTGCTGACTTAATTCCCATCATATACGTTCCAATAAAACAGATCACTCCAATAATCAGTGAATCAACAAGCTTACCCATTAAAAAGCCGCTAAACATCTTATCGGCATAAATGATTTCATCCTCAATCAGTCTTGCCCATTTTTCCTTAAAAACACCGTAAAGAATCAGTCTGCCCTGCGCAAGAAAACGTTTTCGTCCTGCAAGCAGATAGATAGAAACGATCAATCCTAAAAATGCATTTTTTAAGAAACCAACAATATTTACTACCTGATTGCTAAGACCGTTGATTATAGTCTGAAGCATCGGTGTCAAATCTGTCTTTAACCATTCACGCAGACGTGTGGACAGCTCTGCATATAAACCATCCCAACTTTGCTGCATAGTCGGATATTTTTCTAACATATCGTGAAGCCACTTATTGCTGTTGTCAAGTTGATCTGGCAGCACACTTACAAGCGACAATATACTTGTTATCACCTGAGGAATTACAAGCATAAATAATGCAGTTACAATAGTAAGTGTTAAAAGCTCGCAAAATGTGATTGCCAGTGCAGATGCAATTCCCTGCGCATGTTTTACGTGTGCGCGCACTAAAAGCTTCCTTAATTCTTTCTCCCACCAGCGACATGTCGGCCTAAGCACATAAGCAATAACAAAACCATAGATAAACGGCTCCAAAATGCCTATCAGATCATGAAAAAAGGCGCCAAATCCGCGGATTCGATAAAACAAAAAGAAGCAGACCATCCCGATCAGTAGGATGGCTACTCCCGTGACAGCAATTTTAAAATATTTCTCATCTTCCTTCTTTCTAAGCACTAAATTCACCTCCAAATTTTCTGCTGTTATTGTACACTTTTACATGCGCAAAGTCAAGCAAAGCTGGAGGATATGAAGGCGGACCCAAAAAATTAACCGCCCACTACTATATAGTGGACGGTCAATGAAAAACCTATATTTAACTTTTGTCACAAATTTTATTTTTTCAGTTCTCTTCTTACTATCAGCACAATTGCGATTGCCATTAGTCCTACGCCTGCTGTGACCATCATCATACCGATGCGTCCTGTTGGATCTTCGATACCGAGGATACGTCTTGGTGATTCTGGCGGTGTGGTGGGCTGCGGTGCTGTTGTTTGTGGTGCTGTGGTTGGTGTTGTCTGACTTGGTGTCGTTGGTGCTGCCGGAGTCGTTGGCTGATATGGACTCGACTCTTCTTCCGGTGTTCTGCTCTCTGACGGTGTCGTTGACTCCGCTGGGCTTGTTGGCTCTGACGGTGTTGTCTCTTCTTCAGATGACGTACTCTCGTCTGAAGTTGTTTCTTCTGGACTTGTCTCTTCTGGTGTCGTTGAATTACTCTCGTGCGGATTGGTTGGTCCGTCCGGCTCATCTTCTTCTGGAATAGAATGCTTTGGAATAATACGGTTTTGGTAGATCAAATCGCCGTTTGCATCGCGTCCTGGAAGAAATACAAGTGACATAACTACTGGGCCATAGTCATCATAGGAACTTGGAACAATCAGGTACATACCAAATGGAACAGAAGAAATACTGCAGCGTCCTGTCACATCTGTTGCCAGTGTATATGTTGGCTGAATGTCTTTCTCATCTATCCAGATCTTTAAGCGTCTGCTCAGTGCAACTAGCTCTTTTGCAGTCTTCACATCTGTCTTATAACCACAATCTTCGAAATCAGGCATAAACTTTAATGACTGTCCGTCTGGTGCCGTGATGCCGTCTGTGATCTGATACATGCTGAAGATGACACCCTCCATAGGAGTGGATTCATCTTCCAATGTAATCTCCAATGAAACATCCTGCTCGTCTGCATTGACTGCTATAATCTGTACGCATGATGTTACCAGCAGACATATTATCAATAACAGGCCTTGCAAATATCGCTTTACTTTCATACTTTTCATACCCTCTTGTCTCCTTCCTATTATCGCTTTCTCTTGCGGCTATGCAAGAGAACCCAGATCAACAGCACTACTAGAATCGGCACTGCTACGGCTGGTGCAACCAACTTTGGTTCTATCTGAATCGCATCCGCTGTTACGCGAATGGCACTTGCGCTTGCCTTTGTCTCTACGCGGTGTCCTCTAACTAGAAGACGATGCGTATTGATTCCATATGGTGTACAAGTGACCAGTGTACACAGGTCTTTGTCTTCTTCAATCTCCAGATCTGACAGATCATCCGGTTCTACAATCCGAATCTGATCTACCTCATATGTCAATGTTTCATCCAGAACACGAATTAAAAATTCATCGCCTACTACCAGCTCATCCAAATTGGTAAAAAGCTTAGCAGAGGGCAAACCTCTATGTCCTGATAATACGGCATGTGTTCCCGGTCCTCCAACTGGAAGCGATGAACCTTCGATATGACCAACTGCAATCTGAAGGATACCTTCGTCTGTACCATGATAGATTGGAAGCGAAACCTTTATCTTTGGAATTTCTATGTATCCTAAGATTCCGTTGTCACTGACATCTAACAGTGATTCATATTCTTCTCGCTCTTCGTCTGTCATGATCCAGCGGTTTGACTTACTTTTAAGCTGCTGGTTATATTCGTAAGCATCATCCCACATGTGCTCATACTGCTTATCATCTACTTCGGCAACTGCCTGTGCATATGTGGCAATTGCTCTCGACTGATGCAGCGAGTTCCAATAATCGCTGACGGTCGGATACAGCAGTAAGGACAGACCTACCAAGAGAATCAAGAGTAATAAGATGGTAGTCATATTTTTTTTGATCCACTTCATAAGCTCTCCTCACGGTTGTATCCGGATGCCTCAAGAGAGGCATCCGATTGCAACCTTGTTTGATACTTTGTGCGGTTCCTTAAAAAGGGGTAGTGTGCCCCGGTAGGGTATCGAGGCGCTTCGGCGATGGCTTTGTCGGCATCTCTTGTTCTCACACAGGATGCCTCGTAAAGTCCAGTCGCCTCAGCTGCCGTCTACGTAACGGAGGCTGCCTTTACTTTATTTATTACCTTGCACAAATCTTTTTGTTTAATAATTAGCGTGCGCTCATGCGCTTCTTGGTGATCAGAAGGATAGCTGCGCCAAGAACAAGGATAGAACCAACAACGTAGAAGATTGTGGTACCCATGCCACCGGTGGATGGAAGCTCAGAACCCTTATTATTTACTACCGTAACTTTTGCACTACCTTCATTCACATTACCTTCACCTTTTTCACCATTTGCTGTTACATCAATCTTGGTAAGTGCATCTGATGCTGTTCCACTCCAATTCTGATTATTTGCTGTCGTTGCAGAAATAACAATTTCCACATCTTCTGATAACTTATTATATGTACTTGGTGCTTTTGTTTCTTCTAAGTAGTATGTTCCATCATCTAAACCTGCTACCTTAACAAGACCCTCAACACCTGTAACGAGCTTAGTTGCATTAGCAATACTGTCTACCCATTTTTCCAATTTTCCACTAGTTACAACTGCGTATTCTGTATTTTCTCCAGCGTTTCTCTTCAATACAAATTCTGCATCTGCTAATTTCTTAGTATTTTCGGTACCATCAACCTTCTCTACATCCAATTCATATGTAAACACTATAACCTTATCTATTGGTGTTTCACCTGTATCAGTTGGCTTTCCTGTTCCATCGCCTGTCATATTTGGATTATTTGAAAAAATTAATTTTACCTCATTTGGGTTTCCATCTAATCCGATAACTGCATTTGAATTTAATGTTGCTGTGTAATCTACAGTTACAATACTATCTTTTGTTACTGTTGCAACTTCCTTGATATCATTAAATATTACTTTCAAAGAATTTCCAGTACTTTCAACAGTTACTTTATCAATATCAATCTCGACACCATTAATTTTAACAACTGGATCTTCATTGTATGTTAAACCATTTGAAAGTGTATCATCAAACTCATAGTAATAATGCGCATATTTCTCAATATTAGATGGCATAGTTCCCACTAACTGAAATGGTACTTTATCGCCAATGTTATAATCTGCTACATCATTATATTTAGCAGGGATCTGATAACTTAGAATATTACTATCTGTCTCTGTTCCGCCCTCATTTACTGTTTTTACATTTTCCTTTACTTTCTTTTCTACAGTCGGAACTCCAGTTTTAGGTGTTACTTCAACATTTCCTGCTACCCTTAATAAATAACTTGTATAACTACTTTGACCACTAACTGAACCATCTTTATCTTTTACCAGATAATATCCAGCTGTTAAACCTATTATTTTTCCATTTAAGTAGGTTCCTGATGTAATTGCAGTTAAATTACCACCTGCAACAGCTGCAAAATCCTCTGCATTTGCAGCTGTTAACGCCTTTGCAATATCCTTTGCAACACTAGTATTGTCATATTCAAACACTCTAACACCATTACCCCAACTAATATCTGATAAAACACCATCACTCAATGTACCAGCAAAAATCTGATAAGCTTCATAAGTGTGACCTGTTTCTGCATTTTTGATTGTAATTGTGTAAGTTGCTTCATCTGCAAATGCTACTACGCTCATTGCAAGTACCATGACTAAGCTGAGTAACAGAGCCATGACTTTTTTCATTTTCTTCATATTTTACTTCCTCGCTTTCTTTTCTATTCCTATCCTTTTTTGTTTTTGGGCTGTGCCCTCCCTCTGAATAATGCGTAGGAATTGCGTATACTGAGGGTTCCCCATGCTTGGGGAGTTTAGAGAATTTGTTACCAAACTCTCTTGCCTCCTTTCTGCATGTGTTTTATATATATCAGGAACGCTGCCCCTGCTATTAGGAGCACGCCGCCCATGGTATACCAATAGGTACCGGTTCCACCGGTTTCTGGGAGGGTGATTTTATCATCCTCTTTCTGATTGGTAATGTAGATAATACCAGTCTGAATACCACTATTATTGAGATAGGTCGTTTTGTAACCTGGTATTGTGACAGTTTCCTCAACAGTGTAATAATATGGAGTATCTCCATTAGCCTTCGGAAGATCTGACCAAGATGCCATCCAGTTATTTGCAGCTCTTAGAGAAATATTCTCTAGTCTCTGTCCACTGTTTGTAACTGCCACACTCTTAGAACCTGAGATAGGCTCATAGGCCTGTGGCGAATCATATTCAAGAGTCGGATGCGCGTAATTATACTGATCGCTATTTTTACTCTCAGTAATTGTAATCACCGTATCTGACATAATATTATCTATTTTATATTCATAGACAATATCTAATCCACCCCACTGGTTTAATCTTGTTGTTTTTGTGAACAGTTGTTTTTCTTCTTCGGTAAAATAATAGGCTATACTATTTGCGTCAAATGCAATACTAAAATGACTTTCCTTTGCCACTTCGTATTTTTCTGATTTAATATTACCATCTTTTAAGCAATAATTTACTGTCACCATCCACTTTGCCAACTGCTGTTCCTGTCGATAAACTGTAACCTTAATGCTGTCTGTTGGTGGATTTACTAATGTAGATCCATTTTTATTTTCCCAAACTTTCTTTACCACAATTTCAGTATTTTCGTTTGGAACATACATAACAGCATCTTTGCTTGTTGTTTCATAGAACTTAACTTTATCTGCATCTACTCTAGCGGCTGAGAAAACACTACTCATAGCATTAATCGTGTTTTCTTTTGTCGTATTCGCTTTCATAAATACAAAATAAATTGGATTTGATAATTTACTATAGCCAGACGGTGCTTTTGTTTCCTTCAATCTATACAATGTTTCTTGTACAAATTCTTTCGGAAGTTCAACTTCTCCCTTCGCATTTGAAATATACTTTCCATCTAAATGATTGTCATCACTCACAAGACTCCATTTATTTGATTGTGAATCATATTTTTCAATTCCAAATTCAGCTTCAGGAAGAAGATTCGTATAATCATCACTATCGACTTTATAAATCTTCAATGATCCCTTATCAACAGACGCACCCGATTCTTGATTCTGAATTATGGTACTTGTCGATGACTCAAACTTTCCGTATAGTCTTACCTTATTGCTTATTTCTGGTGCATGCGCTGCTCCACATTCAATACGATACCTGTAAACAAATACACAAGCAGTTTCATCTGGCACTACCAAATTTAATACATTCTTTTGTTCATCATACTGTAATGTATATCTGGTTGAACTAAGTTCTGTACCTTTATAATCTGCTTTTGATGCATCATAATAATACAATCCAGTATTATCTAAATCCAAATACGCTGTTACACCTTGCGGTAAAGTTAACGTATCTGATAGCGATAATGTATCTGCATATGGATTCATATTCGCACCTGACGGATTAATCACAACAGAATATGCCGCATAATATGCGCTTATAGTACCCTTAGCATCTTGTTCAGTCTCTACTACTGCTGTTTTCTCAACCTTAGTAGTTGGTCTTGTTACTGTAGTTGTCTGTGAATCCGAATTCGATCCCCATTCAACCTTATTAACATATGTCTTATCAGTCAGATTGAGATCCTTCCACTCATCCTTTATAGATGCGCGGTAAGTTATTGCCAACTTCCATCCTGTTTTTCCGCCATTCTTTGCTGCTGTTGCATATCCGTCTTGTATCGTAATTGTCATCAACGATCCGTCTTGTGGAATACTAACAATTGGCTTTTTATTTTCCGCAAAATCATACCGCTGCGGACCAGCTGAATTATGATAATCAACTCTGTATTGATAATTCTCTCCGTCTTCGAAGTAGTACCAACCTTCCACTGATTTCTCATCAATAACCATACCATTCGGTATATAATCAGTTAATGTTATCGGCTGATCATTTGCACTCTCAGCATCAATAAGTATACGATAGTAAATATACTCATTTTTTAAACTATCATATGTAAATTCCTTAGTTCCGTCCACGAACTTAGGCATCTGAATTATACCTAGTGAACTTTGCGGAGTATTATAGTCTCTTCCAGTATTCGCAATACTCTGCTTTGATAGAATTTTATCTTTCTTTATCGTATGCTGCGCTTCAGATTCCTTATGATGTTCTGGAAGTTCTGCCTTATTCTTGAATACCCATGAAGTTCCTGGCTGCATTGCTGATATATCGGCATATGTGCTATAAGATTCAAGATTCATATATTTTGCTTTAACATCAACACCAGTTTTCGGTATTACCTTTATTTCAAAGGATTTTACCTTCTGCGTTGTATCTGTTGAAGCGATCATATTTCCATCTGCATCATAATAGGTTACTTCCACTGTTACTTGATTATTTTCATATGGAAGTTTCGTATTATCACTAAGTTGTAAGCTAAAATTCTTTTCGATTTCTGCCTGCAGTTCATTAGCGATTCCATAATGGTTTCCAGTATTTCCGTCACTCGCATCTATAAAAGTATCTTTATAAACGAATTCTGTCAAAGTGGTATCTGGAAGAGTAACATTTGTATTCCATGTTAATTTCTTGCTTCCAGCATCTACATCAGTCTCACTCTTATAACTTTTACTAACTCCCCAGTCACGATGTGAAACGCCTACTTCTGCTGTGCTACTATTTCCATCACCATCTTTTCCTATTGTTCCTGTATTCGTAACCTTTCCGTTGTTATCTGGAGCTGTGGTCTTATAAGTTATTCGATATTCACCTGTATATGGTTGGTCAGTTCCAAATGTGTATTCAATACTTCCATCTGCTTTCACTGTAGCTTTACCAACAACTGCATTATTATTGGTAGTATCAACCACATCAAATTCTGTTCCGATAAAACTAATTCCATCTGGAAGTTTATCTGAGAACGTATATCCTTGAATATCCTTTCTACCCTTATTCAAAGTAACTGTCCAGTTAATTTCATTTTTATCAGAATCATAACCACCAGTCTTACTGATCATTGCCTTTGAGATTTCAACAGAATTCCAAGTTTCCTTGCTATCCGTTTTAATGGATACTTTTGCTCCATTATTTAATGTAGCTGATCCATCCCAGTCATTTGATCCCTTAACTGAAACATTGGCTGTATATTTTACAACATACTTTTCTCCTGCTTTCAGCTCAGGTAAATCTGTCAATGTAAACTTTGGATATCCATCATTTGTTTTACTAAATGTTGGCGTATACCCCGTCACTTCTGTTTGATTTCCATAGTCATCAGTCTTATAAATTTTAAAACTATTTGGATCAAACTCTGCTGACGCAGGTGATGATGCTCTAAAATAATCCTCTATAGTAACTGGGCTACCACTTCCTTTTTTGGAAGATGCAGTAATCGTATAATCAACAGATTTTCCATCTTTGCTTGCAGAACCTGACTTTTCAAGAGAAATATCATTCTGCGAAGTTTCCTCTTGTCTATCAATCTTTAGAGTTCCACCTTCACCGCCAAATTCAAGTTCGCCCTTATCATTTGTTCCAGATGCAGAAACGGTTCCTTCAAACCAAACATTTCCATTAAATTGTTTTCCATCGGCAACAAAGCTATCTTCAAACTCAATTTCAATTAATCCATCTGGAGAAATTGTATATGTTCCAACAGCAACACCATTTCTGTAAATGGAACCATTTTCCTCCTTACGTAACTTAACTCCGCTTGGTAACTGATAATAAATTTTCTTATTACTCGAATCTACTTTTCCATCAGGGATATTATATGAAATATAAAATCTTACCTGATCTCCTTCTTTTACGGATTCTCCACCACCAATTGGAACCCAGTAACCATTCTGAATTTTTGAGAAAATAATTCCCGTAATATGCGGTCCAAAATCAACACCTGTAGTAGTTGCCTGAGTAGCTATTCTACTAGCTTTTCTCATTCTTCTCACATTCGATGAAGACATATTCTTTTCTACCGTCAATAACGGTCCATCTATTTCCAGATTCCAGTTGTTCAAGTCATATGCTAACTCTTCTTCTGTTTCTGCTTCTGATGTCTCCTCCTCGGTGGAAGCCTCCTCGCTACTCTCCTCTTCCGCCTCTGAAGTTTCTTCCTCTGTAGATGCTTCTTCACTCGTCAGCTCTTCTTCAGATGTTTCCTCAGTAGAAGTCTCTTCGAAGCTCTCCTCTTCAGAACTCTCTTCTTCGGTACTTACTTCCTCTGATCTTTCTTCTTCCGTCTCTGCTTCGATAGAAGAACTTTCCTCTGTCTCGCTTTCGGACTCTGACTCTGATTCGTCTTCGCTTGATGCTTCAAGACTTGTTTCTTCGATGCTTGTCTCTTCTGTACTTGCTTCTTCTAAGCTTGTCTCTTCTGTACTTGCTTCTTCTAAGCTTGTTTCTTCGCTTGATGCTTCTGTACTTGCCTCTTCTGCATCGGTGTCTGCCTCACTTGAAGTTTCTTCGGTTGAAGTCTCTTCGCTGCTTTCGTCTTCGCTTGATGTTTCTTCGTTCTGACTAGCGGTTACTTCTTCACTGGTCGCTGTTTCTTCGGTGCTCTTTTTATAGCACTCGTCTGTATGTACATGCTCTACTCTGTCACAGATTAATGTCTCTACGAGAACCTGCTTTTCTGTGAAACATGTTTCGCTATGCTTATGCTCTTTTAATTCTAACTTTCCACATGCAAGTACGCCGTCTTTGTAGCACTCTGCTGTGTGTGTATGAAGCTCGGCTGGCTCTTCACAGACAAGTACCTGCACATCCTGATAGCAGGCTTCGCTGTGTGTGTGACCTGCGCTTTCTGGAATCGTACATGTCAGTATGTCATTCCACTCGTAGCATTCGTCACTGTGCGTATGCTCTTCTAGTGTGCAGATTAAATTGCCTTCTGCATCGTAGCAGCCTTCGCCATGTGTATGCTCTTCTTTGCCGCAGATTAATGCGCCCTGCTGTTTTGTGTAGCATTCAGGCGTATGAGTATGACCAACTGACTCTTCCTGTGTGCAAACTAGCTGCTTCTGCATCTGATAGCACTCTGGTGTGTGCTGATGCAGCTTATGCTCTGGAATGGTGCATACTAGATTGCCGTCTTTGTCGTAGCAGGATGCGTCATGTTCATGAATCACAAAGTCTGCATAACCACAGATCAGCTTATGCTCTGCATCGTAGCAGGCATCTGTATGCTTATGTACACCTAGTGAATCTGTCGTACAGGCAAGCTCTTTCTCTTTCTCATAATGCGAGCTGTAACAGTTTGCGTCGTGTTTGTGCTCTGTGATACCGCACTCTGCTTTGTTTTCCATCGTGATGGCCGGCAGAATCAGCATATATGTCGTTACAAACACAACAACAACCGCCAGTGTGGTAACTATTCGATACCACATTTGACGTTTCTTATGATCCTTCATGATTGAACGAATCTGTTTTCTTAACGGATTTTCCAAAACAGACGCCCCCTTTCTCCTACTTGATCTGGCCAAAGTTTGTAAATGGCCAGACACAAAAAACTAATTTTCCAACAATTTGCTCCTGTGCCACACATCCGACAGATGTGCTTCTGCTATCAACTGAAACGCTTCGATGATCACCCATCACAAATACTCTTCCCTCAGGCACTTGATATGGCAGGGCTATGTCGCATTCGCCAAGCGCCTTTTCAAATACGTATGGCTCATCGAGGGGTGTTCCGTCAACTGAAACATTTCCCTCTTCGTCGATATCTACCCACTGTCCTGCTGTTGCAATTACACGTTTTACTAAGATCTTATTATTGTAGTAAAATGCAATTATGTCCTGCGCTTCAAATTCCGAACCAGAAACAGAGACAACTATGTCTCCATCTGATAAGGTCGGCGTCATGGACGTACCATAGATCTGTAAAACAGGCAACACTAAAGTAGCCACCAGTACTGCTACTGCCGCCACTGTAATGAGTGTATAAACCGTGCTTCGAAGCGTGCTCCTGTAGCTCTTTTTGTAAAGCTCTCTGTGAAGCTCTTTTTCAAGAACCTCTGATATGATACCTCTTAAGTAGACAAGGCAAATAACCAA
>ENA-ORUQ01002554-ORUQ01002554.1-human-gut-metagenome-genome-assembly--contig:-NODE-2554-length-14205-cov-2.193498_pt1 | contig 14205 bp, 6 predicted proteins | sample MGYA00242081_ERZ509211 | MGnify/ENA primary metagenome ERZ509211 (study PRJEB26280, sample SAMEA2338785) | human gut metagenome | biome: human gut; feature: human-associated habitat; material: faeces...
CCGAATTCAATGGGAGGGACATCCAGCGGACTGCCGTCCCGCACCTTGATGGCCTTGACGCAGGAGATATTCTTCTTCTCGTCCCTGTCGATGGAGAGGATACCGGCGGCCTTGCGGCTGATCTCCGACCCCAGATGGCCACGGATCTTCATTCCGTTAGGAACGAGGTGGACCACGCAGATAATGCAGGTATTATAGATACCGGCTAACCGGTATAACTCGTCAATGAGCTCCACGCTGTCCATCTCGTCATTGACGGACTGGATCAGATCGGCAATACCGTCGATAACCACCAGGTGCAGGCCTCCATATTGGTAATAGTATTTGTCCATACTCTGGGTTATGGCCTTAAGGCGGTCCCTGCGGGCGACACTGTTCAGACAGTAGACCTTGAAGCAGTCCGGAGGACTCTGGCAACCGGCACGGCGCAGGATTACCGAAGTGTTCTTATGAAGCTGGTTCATGGATTGCTCGGTATCATATAGCAGGACTGCACGCTTCTGGTAATTCTCCTGGATGGTGGAACCCAGAAAACTGTGTCCCTGCAACTCCGTCAATGAGCCGGATATAAGCGCCCCCACATAATTGCTTTTTCCGGAACCTTCACCTCCGGTGACACAGAGCAGGTTGCCTTCCGTCCCGAATGGAACGTCATTGATGGATATGATGGTCTGGGGAATGACAGGAGGGTTTGTAAGATCCACCTCGCAAGGTTTGAGCATCGAGAAGGTTTCCTCATAGAGTTCGTCAAGCAAACTGACGAGTAGCGCCATGAAATCCTCCGCCGTGTTGCCCAGACGAAAGTAATCGCTGATATCCTTCTCTTCCTTGCTACCGGCAAGAGGCAGGAGCAGACGTTTGACGTGGTACCGGGCCAGACGTTCCGTCTCACGAAGCGAGCATTCCTTTCCGGTAGCGTCCGTATCGAAGAGCAGGATGATATGCTTGAAACGGTGGGAAAGGGAGCGAATGATTCCCTCCGGAATATGCCCCGTCTCGCTGCCGAAACAGATGGCGTAAAAGGCATGGGAGGCCAGTGTCATGACATCCTTCTCTCCACCGGTAATGAACAGCGTGTCACCGTGCATGGGAAGCTGTTCCAACCCGAAACAGTACTGTTCTCCAAAATCACCGCCATAAAGGAAACGGAAATCAGTAGCTCCGGGACGGTACAGCTTGATATGGCTCTTGCCAGTATATCCGTATATCGGATGCCTGGTATCGCCGGTCAGGGTGAACGGTCTTCCCGTCTTGCCGACAGACGAGTATTCCCGGACGGCCACGACATGGTACAGGTGCAGGATATCCTCCGTGATGCCGGACTCACTCCAGAAATCCATATCCGTATCGTCAAACGCACGGGGAATCATACGGTACTCCGAAGCTGCCGGACAGTCAGGACGACAGTCTTCCATCTCATGCATAGGAGGATGTGGATTTGTGGCCATAGCTGGAATATCCCCTTCTTCCAGAGACAGATGGAGAGAGTCGTTGATGATCTTCAATATCTGCATGAAATCACCACCCGTACCACAATCCAGACCGTGCAGTTTGCCTACCAGGGTGAAGGCGTCCCCCGAATAGTCATCGTTTCCGAAATCCTTCATCCTGTATACCTGGTTCTTGCGGTCCAGATAGACATTGCAAGAAGGTTTCGTGTCCTTGTAAAGCGGGTTCAGGAAGTTACGGCCCACCCGCCAGGCTCCGGGAAGGAAATGACGGAAGATGTCAATCCCTTTGTTGGTCCTGCTTAGTACGTTTTCTTTGTTCAGCATATAATTGGGTATTATTGATTAAATCCTGGAGGGCAGCCTCGTCACTCTTGATCAAATGATGGCGGAGCATTTTCTTGACTTCTTTGATCTGGTAATAATATTGTCTGCCCTCTATAGTGGAATAGCTTATTTTACCGGAGGAGCGCAAACGCTGGAGCGTACGCTGGCTGATTCTTAAAAAAGTACACACATCATAATTGTCCACCCAGACCTCGTCTTCTTCCCTGGTCCGCATTTCCGCCTGGAGCTGCTCCACAGCTCCGGCAAGCGTTGCAAGGTGCTCCATAATCCGTTTGAAAGCGGTTGATTCGATTGTTATTGTATCCATATAAAACTTATGTATTTTCCATACATAATCCAAAGCGCATACCAGAAAGGACTTGTTTTGAATATTTGTTTGTAACCGTCTGATTGTAAGTGAAAAAAAAATAAGGAGGAAAAAAGGGTGTAAAAATAAAAATCCCGGTTCGCTTACAGTTTTGTAAAAACGGACCGGGGCAGATTGTTACAGTTGCTGGAAGAGTCAGTAAGAAATACCGTATTTCTTTAAACGGCTGTAAAGTTTGGGGCGGCTGAAGCCGAGTATGGAGGCAGTGCGGCTCAGGTTGTAGCCTGTTCTTTCGAGAGCCTGCAAGAGCCGCTGTTTTTCCTCCTCCTCCTTTTCCGTCTTTTCCTTTCCGTATGAGGAAGATACGTCCGTGAGATCCAGATCTTCGGGAGTGATCCAGCGCCCTTTCGTTTGCAATGCGGCACGGGTCACGACGTTTTTAAGCTCACGAATGTTGCCCGGCCAGTCATAGGAGGCAAGGACGGCTTCTGCCGGAGCGGTAAAGCCTGACAATTCTTTCTTTACTTTTTGGCAGGCTTCCGGAAGGAAGAAACGGGCCATCGGTACAATATCCTCTTTACATTCTGAAAGAGTGGGAAGATAAATCGTGAAGTCATTGATGCGATAGAACAGATCTTTCCGGAACCGTCCTTCATTGATGGCCCTTTCCAGATTCTCATTGGTGGCGGCAATCAGGCGGATATCGGTCCGGTATTCCTTCCTGCCGCCTACGGGACGGTATCTCATCTCCTGCAGGGCACGCAGCAGAAGCATCTGTATCTGGTAGGAAAGGTTACCGATCTCGTCAAGAAAGAGCGTTCCTCCATCGGCCTCTTTCAGAAAACCGTCCTTGTTATCGATGGCACCGGTGAACGATCCTTTTACATGACCGAAAAACTCGGATGCGGCCAGATCCGGGGAGATAGCCCCGCAGTCCACCGTTACATAAGGTTTCCCGGCACGGTCACTCTGCTCATGGATTGAGCGTGCGATATGTTCCTTTCCTGTTCCGGACATTCCACGCAGCAGCACGGACATATCCGTGCTGCCTACCAGACAGACCTGGTCCCTGAGTTTCCGGACCGGTTCGCTTGCTCCCTGGAAGAAGAGGCGCTCGTCCCAACCACCGGGGTTGTTCAGACAATTGAAAACAATGGAAACCAGATCTTTTTCAAGCACCGGCTTGGAAAGGAAGTCCAAAGCGCCAAGTTTCATGGCGGCAACGGCACTGCGGATTTGCCCGTATCCGGTCAGGATAATGAACGAAACATGTATCTTCTCCTGTCTGAGCCATTGTAGAAGATCTGTTCCCTCACCGTCAGGAAGGCGTAGGTCCGCCAGAATAAGGTCCGGCATATCAGCACTGACGGCTTTTCGTGCGGTTTGAAGGCTGCCGGCTTGGATAATCGTGTATTCTCCTTTGGACAGCCAGTTGGCATATGTCCTGCTTTGGATAGGATCATCTTCCACTATCAATATTTTTTTCTTTTCCATAAGTTTGATATAGGGTTGTTGCATCATGTATCAGTTCTTCTCCAATACGGACAATCTTCTCTACGACAGGTTTGTATTCCTCCGGAATATGTTCTGTACGCATCATGGCGAGAGCTTCCAGCTCTGTTTTATTCAGATCCGCCCGAATACAGGTCCAGTAGGAGGCTATACAGTGAATAATGGCGGCTGTTTTCACCGCATCGTCCTTCTCAAGATGTTTTTTCAGCAGTTCGACCTGTTCCCTGGTTTGTTGGATGAACAACTCCAACATCTCTGCCGGGTGTTTCTCTTTGGCCAGCAGGATGGAGAAATCCGTACGGTAACGGATGTTTTCTTCCGGAATGTTCCGGTAGATGGTCTCCAGCAACTCCTTCTGAGAGAAAGGCTTGTTGAGACAGCCTGCGAATCCGTGTTTCAAATAGGTGTCCAAGGAGCGGTCTGTCCGGGCGGTCACAGCTATTACCGGAATATCCCCACTCTGGGAAAGGTTGGATTCCCTGAGCAGCCGCATCAGATCAATGCCGGATACCGGATGCATCTGTATGTCCGTCAGAATCAGATGGAACCATTCTTTCTGTAACAGACCGAACATTTCCTTGACGGAAGTACATGTGTCACATCTGACAGGAGTATCTTCCATCAGGTCGGTCAAGTAGCGCAGCTGGATGGGATCATCATCAATGGCAAGTATTCGTACCGGAGGATAATATGCCGACGATACGGATTGCTCCGTCGTATTGAACTCACTTTCCACACGGATAGCCGGTATGCTGACTGTGAAAGTCGAGCCTTTACCGGGAGTACTGCCCACATGGATATGCCCGCCAAGTAGTTTGACCTGTGCGGCCGTTATGGAAAGTCCGATACCGTACCCTTCCTTGCGGACGGAATTTTCCAGGCGTTTGAACATCTCGAAGATGGTTTCCTGTTCTTCCTCACTCATCCCGCATCCGCTATCCTGTACCTTGACATGCAGTATGTCAGACTCATGAAGTAGTTCTATCCGGATAAAACCCTCCGAAGTGAATTTGAAAGCGTTGGTCAGCAGGTTGTTGATGATTTCCTGAAGACGCATTCGGTCGCAGACAATAATCATTTCAGGACATTTACAGACGAGTTGCAGGTCAAGGTATTTACGCCGGGCCTCGTTCTCATAATTCTTACGAATTTGCTCCGTCAGTACGGATAACGGAAATGCTGTCTGCCGGATATCCTCCTTTCCTTTGTCTATCCGGAAATGCTCCAGCAGTCGGCTGATCAGTTGTAACATCTCTTCAGCCGACTGGGAGATCAGCTCCGCATTCTCTCGGTCCTCACGGCTGCCCTTGCGGTTGCGGATGAGTCCCGCATAGCCATGAATAACATTCAACGGAGCACGCAAATCGTGAGTCAGGGTAATCATCAGGTTGTCCTGGGCAAGCAACAGGGATTCATTCCGGGTATTGCTGCTCTCCAATATCTGCTTGATCTTTTTCTGTGCCTTGATTTCTTTAAATATAAGAATATTGAAAACAATTAGAAATATAATGGATATAACAAGTACATAAGCTATCATGTGTAGTGAACTTTCTCTCATGGAAGCCATGCGTTCCTCTTTTTTCTGGAAGGCATTATACGCCTGACTATCCAATTCATTTATCAGCTGGGTGAATTTCTGGTTCAACAGACGATTTTGTTCAGTCAGACTGTCTGTATGAAGCATGAGGCGCTGTTCTCTTGCATGTAGTCTCCTATTTAACTTTTCATTCAGGACATATAACTCTTGAAAAGCGGCAGGCTGCATTGTGCTCTTCTTTTCTTTTTTTGAAAAGATTCCAAGGAACTTCTTTTTGGAAGGGGCTTCTTTTGGTGTATGGGATATGTGATGTGTCAAATATGGTAATTGATGGATAATCAAACTGTCGGTTTGGTCCTGCTTTTTCAAAACGTCCAGAATCTGAAACAGATGCCTTTCTTTTGCCTGAAGCAGATGATGTAAAGTATCTATCTGCCTGCTACTGATAAAGCCGGGATAAGCCAAATGGATTCTCTGGAGTGCACTGTCCAGACTATTGTGTTTGAAATGATAATCTTCCTTATCCTGTTCATCCCAGCAAATGACAGATTCCGCACTCATGGAAAGAGAGATTATCTCTCCATGAATGGTATAAATCTGTTTACGGATTTGCTGTATATCTGTATTTGTCGATTCTATTTCTTTAAATTGAATTCGTTCATAGATGAGGATATAACCCATTATTAGGATGGTCATAATTAATATAAGATGGCCCACAATAATTTTAAAGTGCAGTATAGACCATACACTTTGCATATATTTCATCCATATAGTTCTTATTTTTTTCATTTTGGCATTTTCCTATTTATAAAATATTTATACGAAGTTAAGACAAGAGCCGCAAGACAATGTTGTTTTGCGGCTCTTTAAATGTTTCTATAAAGCTCTTTTTTTATTTTGCTGGGAGGGAAGCCATAATATTTCGAAAAAACTACGCTAAAATGGGACCGGTTTTTAAATCCAACATCAATAGCAACTTCTGAAACTTTTTCGTGGTTATCCCGAATCCTTCTATAAGCAGTTTCCAGCCTTTTTATTGTTATCCATTTTTGGGGAGGCAGATTACTGATTTTTGCAAAATCTCTTTTAAAGGTAGCCAGACTGCGTCCCGTATATGAGGCAAACTCTTGTAATGTTAAATCTTGGGTATAATTTTGCTCCATAAACTCTAATAAGTCAATTTTCCAAGGTTCATTAAAATCAAATAGAACAGGATAAATTTGAGGAACTGAGTTTAATAAGTGAAATATAGCCTCTTGTATTTTTATCTCAACGAATCCATTCAAAGGTTCGATTTGTGATTCGAAGAAAGGATTAAGCGAAAGGAACAGGCTATCCCAATATATATTGGAAGATAATTTGAAAGTAACTTCTTTTATTGTTTTAGTATCCGTCTTTATCCTTTCTTTTTCTTTGTTATTATTATAATATGTGCGTAGCGATTTATATTCAAAAAAAATACGAATTGCTTCATAAGGAGCAGCTGTTTCTGGATATTTAATGTATTGTATCCAATTATTTCGTTTTATAAATATTGTTTCTCCAGCACAAACGATAATTTCTTTGCCACGACAATTTATTATTATTTTCCCGGTAAAAACATGAATGATAGAATGTGTTCTTGCCTTGTTTTCTACAACTATTTCATCCTTAATAATGCATTTACAAATTGTATTATTAAATGTCTTTTTTAATTGCATAATCCAATTATACCAATCAGCCCTCAGCTGTCTCTTTTTTAACAATCAAAATACTTACTTCGTATAGTACCCACATCGGTAACGCAACCAGCGAAAGCGTGAATACGTCCGAGGTCGGCGTAATAATCGCGGCAACTATAAGAATAATCACGACCGCGTGTTTCCGATAGCTCCGCATGAAATCCGCCGAAAGAAACCCCAATTTGGCGAACAGCCACGAGAGAATCGGAATCTCGAAGACGATGCCCATCGCAAGGCACATCATCACCAGCGTCGAGATATACGAGTCAAGCGCAATCAAATTATCCACCTCACCGCTTACTTGATACGTACCCAAAAAGCGGAACGTTAGCGGAAAAATCAGGAAGTAGCTGATGAGTACTCCCAGAGAGAACATCGCATAACCGCCTCCGACCATCCGCACTGCATACCGTCGTTCATTATCATAAAGAGCCGGAGAGGCAAAACGGAATAACTGATAAAGAATATATGGCGAAGCACACAGCACACCGGCACATAGGGCCGTCTTCATGTGGATGACGAACTGCTGCGCTTCGGCAAACCGACGACAGGCTCAGAGCTCTGTACCGCCGTAGAGATGATGTACTCACTGGAAACGATACTGGAGGTCACAGGGGACATGCAATGGGCCGACTACCTGGAGCGCGTGGCATACAACGCCTTGCCCACTCAAGTGACCGACCGCCAGTATTACCAGCAGACCAACCAGATCGCCGTCACCCGCGAGTGGAGGGAGTTCTCCACCCCGCACGACGACACCGACCTGCTTTTCGGCGAGCTGACCGGCTATCCCTGTTGCACGTCCAATCTTCACCAAGGCTGGCCCAAATTCGTCCAGAACCTCTGGTACGCGACTGCCGACAACGGACTCGCCTCCCTGCTCTTCGCCCCCTCGCAAGTAACGGCACGAGTGGCAGGAGGAATCGAGGGGAACCTGAAAGAGGAAACGGCCTATCCTTTCGAGGAGACAGTACGCTACCATGTTTCGTTTACGGACAAGAAAGTGAAAAAGGTCTTCTTCCCCTTCCACCTGCGCATACCGGGCTGGTGCAAGCAACCGGTGGTCAAGCTCAACGGCAAACCGCTGACGGTCGATGCCTATCCCGGAACCGTCACACGTATCAACCGGGAATGGAAAGAGGGCGATATCCTATCCCTCGAACTGCCGATGGAGGTGACCGTCAGCCGCTGGTATGAAAACAGCGCTGTTGTCGAACGGGGACCGCTGGTCTATGCCCTGAAGATGAACGAGAAATGGGAAAAGAAAGCGTTTGAAAGCGATAAGTCCGACGTGTACGGCAAATGGTATTACGAGGTGACGTCTGACAGTCCCTGGAACTACGCCCTGCCGGCCCGTTCCTTCTCGCCCGACCGGATCAAGGATGCTTTCACGGTAGAAAAATCAGACATTACCACCCCCTATCCATGGAATGTCGAGAACGCCCCCATACGCATCAAAACGAAGGCAATGCGACTGAACGGCTGGACGCAAGTCAGAGGCTCGGCAGGTCCGGTACCCTACTACACGCAGCAAGGCAAAGACTTTGGCGACGAGGAGACGATCGAACTGATCCCTTACGGATGCACGACCCTCCGGATTACGGAATTTCCGGTAAGATGATCCGGCTCTCCATCCCGCCCCACGTCCGTCCGGACAGGGCGGGACGGATCGTACCGAAAGTCCCCTACGTTTGCCGCATTGAACTATTTACGACGCCAAGTTACTAACACCCATAAACCGAATTTGTACCTCGATATTGAGTGTTTTGCAAAATTCCTTTACATTTGTACTTTACAAAAAAAACACTCGCAGGGCATGAGAACATTCCTTATCATTCTACTGGGCACGCTTTCGCTCCTCCTCCCCCGGTCCGGCTGGTCGCACGACCTTTATTTCCGCCACTATACCAACAAACAGGGATTGTCGCACAACACGGTTTATTGTGCCCTACAGGATAAAAAAGGATTCATGTGGTTCGGGACGGACGACGGATTGAACCGTTTCGACGGACATCAGTTCCGGATATACCGCTACAACTCGTACGAGCCGGAAAGTCTGCCGAACGACAGGATCATCAGCCTTTTCGAAGATTCGACCGGTAGGATATGGGTCTGCACCTATTCCCACACCTGCTATTACGACTATCAAACAGATGCTTTCCATCCCCTGACCTTTTCCGACAGCAACAACGCCCCAGAATATTTCCAACAAATCAGAGAAGATAAAAAAGGGAATTTGTGGCTGATGAGCTACAACCGGATCGCCCGCTATGCCCTTTCAGGCGAAAGCAGTCCGCATTTCTACCCCGAAGGGGAGCAGATAAGCATGATAGACATCACGATGAACGAAGAGAGCGAGCCGATCCTCGCCGGACGCAGCGACCTGTTTTTCTACAAACCGGAGGCAGACAAATTCGCCCGTATCCCGATACTGACTGAAAAGGAAAAAGAAAATCCGATCAACCTCACCAAGCTTTGCCTCGTGCCGGATTGGGGAATACTGGTCGGGACAGACCGGGCAGGACTCAAGTTTTACGACCGGCACAACCGGAAAACGGAAACAGTCATCCCAGATATACAGGTTCGCGACATCAAGCAGTGTAGTGAGAATACGTACTGGATCGCATCCGAGTCCGGAGTCTACATCCTGAATATGGCAGACCGGAGCATCACGCACCTGCAAAAATCGTTGACAAACGAATATACGATCTCCGACAATGCAGCCTATTCGATCACAAAAGACCGTGAAGGAGGGATATGGGTTACCACCTTTTTCGGAGGAATCAACTACCTGCCCAAAGAATATGTCCCGTTTAAATATTTTATCGGAGGGAAAACCCATCCGGGAATGCCGGGAAATGCCGTACGTGAAATCTGTCCGGACCGATACGGCAACCTCTGGTTAGGAACGGAAGATAACGGGATCAACCGCTATAACCCGACTACCGGCAAGATCACGAACTTCTCCCGTACCAACCCAGTCCACCCGCTTTCGGCAACCAATATCCACGGCCTGCTTGCCGACGGCAGCCGGTTGTGGGTAGGGACATTCAACACCGGAATCGACCTTCTGGACATCCCTTCCGGGAAAATCATCAAACGATATACCCGGAACAATACCGACAACCTGCTTCCGGCAGACTTCATACTCTGCTTTTGCAAACTCTCCGAAGACGAAATCCTGATCGGGACCTCCGAAGGGCTTGTCCTCTTCCATAAAAAAGAAGAATGTTTCACCCCTTGGAAAACAGAGATTAAGTCGATGGTACGTCAAATCTACAAAGACAGCAAAGGGGATATCTGGGTTGCGACCACCTCCGGCGCTTATCGCTATTCTAAAACTGACAAGAAGTTAGCGCACTATACATCCAACCGCGAGCGGTCACAGACCATCGGCGACAACAACGTGACATCCATATTCGAAGATTCGAAAAAACGGATTTGGGTGGCAACGACCTATGGTTTCTCCCTCTACAACGAGATATCGGATTCATTCAACCGCATCACGGTTGAAAACGGACTGCCCAGCAATATCGTACACCGTATTTTAGAAGACGACGAACATCTTTTCTGGATTGCAACGGCCAACGGGCTGGTTCGTTTTAACCCGGAAACATATGTGATGAAGACTTTCTCGTACACGGATGGCTTGCCCGAAACGCAATTCAACTATTGTTCTGCCTACAAGATGCCGGATGGGATCATGTATATGGGAACGATAAACGGAATGATCGCCTTTAATCCGCGCGATTTCAAAGAGGATGTTTATTCACCGTCGGTATGTATCACTCGCATAGATGTGCAGGACGACCGCATCGGTGCCCCTAAATATAATGTCAACCAGATTATGAAAAACGGAGAATTGAAACTTCCGCATAACCGCTCCACTTTTACCCTTTCGTATGTGGCATTGAGCTATACATCTCCAGACGCGATCCAGTATGCCTACCGTTTGGAAGGGAGTGACAAAGACTGGATCTATATGAAGCAGAATAAAGACGTGACCTTTGCCAACCTGTCACCCGGCGACTATGTTTTCCGGGTAAAATCGACCAATAGCAGCGGGGTTTGGCAAGATAACGAGACGACTCTTCGGATCACGGTGACACCGCCATTCTGGGCTACCGGATGGGCATTACTCATTTATTTCACGATCTTATGCCTGCTGATCGTACTCTGGTATAACTATAAAAAAGCCAAACTGGAAGAAAAACACCGCATCAACCGTGAAATATTCGAAAGTAAGAAGGAAAAAGAACTTTATAATGCAAAAATACAGTTCTTTACCTTTATCACGCATGAAATACGGACACCTCTTACCCTGATAAAAGCCCCGCTGGAAAAAATCCTTCGTTCAGGGGATGGAACGCCCGCCACACAGGAGAACCTACGAATCATCGAGAAAAACACTGGGCGACTGTTAGACCTAAGTAACCAACTATTGGACTTCCGCAAGACGGAAAGCCGCGGGTTCAAACTGAACTATGTCAAGACCGATGTCGTCCTCTGGCTGGAAACGATCCTGCATCCGTTCCGTCCGGCTTTCGAACAGGGAAACAAGAATTTCACAGTCAAGCTGCCGGATCTACCTTTCGAGGCCTGTCTGGACCGAGAAGCATTCTCGAAGATCGTCAGCAACCTGGTCAGCAATGCACTGAAGTACTCGGACAGCCGGATATCGCTCGAATTACTCCCTCCTTCAGGTGAAGAGCGCATGTTCACCCTGCTCGTCACCAACGACGGGCATCTGATACCCGACAGTGAAATCGAAAATATATTCAATCCGTTCTACCGCCTCAAAGAGACAGAAAACCAGCAAGGAAGCGGTATCGGTTTGTCGCTGGCCCACTCTTTGACCGAATTCCACTGCGGCAGACTGTTCTATCGACAAACGCCGGACGGCTTGAACCAGTTTGTCCTGATGCTCCCAGAACAGCAGGAAGACAGTTTCCAGACCACTGCTGGAAAAGAGAAAGCGGAAATAGTCACATTGACCGAAACGGGCAAATCGGTTATCTTAATTGTCGAAGACCAAAATGATATGCGCCATTTCATCGCCCGCGAACTGGCGGAAACATATCAAGTGCTAGAAGCGGAAAACGGGAAAGTAGCTCTTGATCTGGTCCGTAAAAACACGGTCAACCTAATCATCAGCGATGTCATGATGCCGATCATGGACGGCTTCGAACTTTGCAACGAAATGAAAAACGATGTCAATGTCAGCCATATCCCGTTTATCCTGCTGACAGCACAACACAACCTGCAATCACGCCTGAAGGGACTGAACTCTGGAGCCGATGCCTATATGGAGAAACCGTTCTCTATCGAACTGCTGACGGCCCAAGTGGGCAACCTTTTGAAAAGCCGTAAGCTACTGAACAAAACCTATTTGGAGAAGCCGTTCGCCCCGGTAGCCTCTCTCGCCGTTTCGCAGGTGGATGATATTTTCCTTCGCAAACTGAACGATTATTTGGAAGAACACCTCAGCAATGAAGCACTCTCCGTTGAGATGCTTGCCGATACGATGGGAATGAGCACTTCCAGCCTCTACCGCAAAGTTAAGGGTCTGTCCGGTCTTTCTCCTAACGACTTCATCCGCATTGCCCGCTTAAAGAAGGCGATCCTGCTGATGCAGAACGGAGAGAACCGCATCAGCGAGATCGCTTTCCAAGTCGGCTTTTCGTCACCTGCCTACTTCTCCACCTGCTTCCAGAAGCAGTACGGAAAGACTCCATCAGAATATATGAAGCACTTAAAAATTGAGAATTAAAAATAGAGACCGATCATTATTTTTTAATTCTCACCGCTCTGCCACTGGGAAAGCAGAAATCCTCAACCTTGCCGCTCCCATAGGGACCAAGGTGATTTCATCCAGGCAGTCGGACTTGCGGGCGTTTTCGTATGGAAGGACTCCGCATAATCCGTATTCGTCAATTTTCCACTCCGGCACCAAACGTCCCTGAGCCTTAAATTCCATCGGGACGGAAGAGAGAGTGAAAGGATTGTTGTCCGACGGCCAGTTTCTGCGTTGCAACGTGATAGGTGACTGGACTCTCAAGGCATAATTCCACGGGCTTGCAGGCAGAATCTCGAATGTCGGCCATGCGGAGGCATCCGCTCCTTCCTGCCATTTGGAATCCCAAACAGCAGTCTCGGTGCTGGGCATTTGCTTGTATTCTTCCTCTATTTTCAAGGACAGGGTTAGCGGACCGTAATCGACACTGACACTATTCTTATTTACCTGCCACTGACGAACGGCATATTCCATCGGAAGGTTCAGGACTACCTCATCGCCATCTTTCCATTCCCGTTCGATACAAGCGTATGTTCCGGGAGCAAGCTTTGTTTGCTGTTTTTTTCCGTTGATCAAGACAGATGCATTTTTACACCAGGACGGGATGCGGAGATAGAAGGGGAAAGATACGTTTTCGGACGTTCCAACCGTAAAACGTGTCATTTCCTCAAACGGATAATTCGTCTGTTCACGTAAGGTGATTTCCGTTCCATCGCCCACCTTTACATTTGCCTTACAAGAATTGTATAAAACGGCGGCTACCCCGTTATCCGGCGTCGCCAACACCAAATGTTCGACATAATAAGGCCAGCCGAAACCATGATTGTGCTGACAGCAACGACTGCTGAACGGGTTCATGGCCAAAAACGGACCGGAATTATCCAATCCCGGATGATGATTGCGAGAATCGCTGATCGCCATATTCGGACAAGTCAGATAACGAAGCGCCCGGTAATCAGGCATCAAAGAAGCTGGATAACTGTTGAACGCGACATCTTCGAGGTGATCAGCCCAATAAGGATCGCCACTGATCAAAAGCATGATCTCGTCGGAAGCCATCTGCTCCACAAAACCACAAGTCTCCGTACCCTGTCGAGGATCGAAGAAACCGATACGGGCATTCTCATCCGCCCCAAACATTCCACCAGGAACTTGGCCGAAAGCACGGCGTACCAAACTCTGGACATTATAGCTGGCAGCCAACATCGCCGAATCTTTTGTAAACAGGAAATAAGTGGCAGGTTCGCGAAAACACTGGGCGACATTCACATTGTGCCAGTTAGGAAGCTGAGTCGATTTTGTCCAATCCGCCGTATTCCTGTGAATCTTTTCGGCCAACGGAAGAAGTGACTCGTCACCCGTGCGGTTATACAGCCAGACCACACTCCAAAGATTATCCCCCCCGCGGCTATTTTCCCAATAACTCGACAGGAAAGCGTCATCGGGAACCGTTTGCAGATAATGACAATAGCGGGTCATGAAGTCAATCACCCGGTTATCGTTCGTATATTCATGATAAGATTGCATGATCCAAAGGA
>ENA-ORUQ01002572-ORUQ01002572.1-human-gut-metagenome-genome-assembly--contig:-NODE-2572-length-14138-cov-2.461478_pt1 | contig 14138 bp, 13 predicted proteins | sample MGYA00242081_ERZ509211 | MGnify/ENA primary metagenome ERZ509211 (study PRJEB26280, sample SAMEA2338785) | human gut metagenome | biome: human gut; feature: human-associated habitat; material: faeces...
AAACGTTATATTCTATAATAATTGGAATATCCATTTTGGTATGGCTGTTACTTTTCTTTGGTATTCCTGTCCCTGGAAAAATAATAGCTCCTTTGAATGCTGTAAAAACATATAATTATATTGCATATCCGTTTTTAGTTATTCCTAACTATTTAGGGGCAGGTCTTGATGTTTATTTTCAATCATTAAGATTTTGTGGCCCTTTTGATGAGCCGGGTGTTGTTGGTACTATCGCCGGACTTATGCTGTATATAGATAATTTTAATCTGAAGGATAAAAGGAATATATTTAATTTCTGGACTTCTTTCATTGTCTCTATTTTTCTATATCCTTTCTGCCATTTTTTTAGTGTATTTTTTATTTTCTAGAAATGTCAAGGTCGTATATAAATTCTTCATCTCTTCTTTAATGGCATTGTTAATTGTTTTTTCTATGCAAAATACAATGACTAGGTTGTTGATTTGGGATAGATTGGAATATGATAAAACACAAGGGATGATCAGTGGGGATAATAGGGCTGATAGTAGTTTAAAAAGTTATTTTAATTCTATTCAGGGTACAAGTCAATATTGGTGGGGGGTAGATAATAAGAGACAGTTGGCAAACTTCTCGGATAGTGCTGGTTATCGAAATGCAATTCTGTCCAATGGAGCTGTTGTCTGTATTATGTACCTGCTTTTCTTTGTTCTTTATGCCTTAAATCGTATAAAGTCCATATGGTATATTCTTATATTTATAACCTTGCTACTTGCTACATTATATCAGCGTCCTGGGTTATTTTCTGTTAATTATATCTTTCTATTTTCTATGTATATAGTAATGCACGACAAACGTGAAAATATAAAATTAAATCCATGATGCATATTTGTTATCTCACAGGGCTTTATTCTCGAAAAGACCCATTGATCTTTGACCGTCAGGGGAAGGCATTGGCAATGGCTGGCTATAAAGTTACTATTGTTGTTTGTGACTTAGAACCGAATGAAACAATTGATGGTATTGAGCTTATTTCGTGTAACTATAAGCCATGCTCGCGTATAGAGAGGATGCTGAATACCAAGAAATTTCTTTATAGGAAAGCACTGATGATAAATGCAGATGTATACCAAATTTCTGATCCGGAGCTATTATCTCTTGGGGTTAAATTGAAACATAAGGGATATAAAGTTGTATTTAATCTTCGTGAGTTTTATCCTGGCATCATTCATGATAAAGCATATTTGCCTAAAATAGCTCGTAATGTAATTGCAGTGCTGATGGAGAAATATCTGAAGTCATCTCTAAAGAAATATAATGCTGTATTTACTGTAACTGATGATACTGACAATCGCCTTGAAAAGTGGGGAATAAAGAATCATTATGTTATTAAAAATTTCCCTGTTGTATCTTCCAGGTTTACTTTATCCAAGGAGGAATATTTATCCCGTAAAAATGTTCTTGGATATATTGGAACAGTCTATTGGATTAGTTGTCAAAAAGAAGTATTAAAAGCTTTAGCGGAATTGCCGGATATCAAATATTATGTTGCAGGTGTGATTGAAGAAGGATATGTTGATGTTCTTGAAACTTTTCCAAACTGGAAGAATGTGGATTTTGCAGGGCCGTTTAAGAAAGAAGAGATATCAACAGTTTTTTCAAAAATGACTATTAGTAATACTCTTCGGGATTTTAGTCGGACAGGCAGTCCGAATGGATCTTTTGGTGTGTTGAAAATATTTGAAAGTATGGAGGCGGGGTTACCGGTGTTGCTTTCGGATGTGAAATGCTATCGTGAAATTGTAGAAAAATATAATTGTGGAATTTGTGTTGATCCACATAATTCGCAGCAAATAAAGGAGGCTATTCAATATTTAGTTGAAAATAAGGAAATGGCTTATCAGATGGGGCAAAATGGTCGACGAGCAGTTTTAGAAGAGTATAACTGGGAAAGTCAGGCTAAACTATACATTGAAGTATTAACAAATATATAAAGCGAGGAATATATGATACACCCACTGGCTGACTGTCAAAGTAAATTGATTGGTGACGGGACTACTATATGGCAATTTTGTGTCATCTTAAATGGTGCTGTTATTGGAAGTAACTGCAATTTATGTGCCCATGTTTTTGTAGAGAATGATGTTATTATAGGTAACAATGTTACTGTAAAATCAGGAGTACAATTGTGGGATGGTCTAAGAGTAAAAGATAATGTTTTTATCGGAGCAAATGTCTCTTTTATTAATGATTTGATTCCTCGTTCAAAAGTCTATCCAAGTGAATTTCTAATGACGACACTTGAGGAACATTGTTCGATCGGAGCCAATTCTACAATAATGGGAGGATTGATTATTGGTGAGTACGCTCTTGTCGGGGCAGGAAGTGTTGTTACAAAAAATGTTCCGGCACATGAGATTTGGTTTGGTAATCCTGCATGTAAAAAAGGGTATATCACTAAAGATGGTATTGCCCTGGACTTAAATATGTGTGATAAAAATGGAGTTAAACATAAAATATAAAACGGATATGATTAAATTTTTAGATTTACAGAAAGTTACTGCAAAATATGCAGAAGAGATTCATGAAGCAGTATTGAGAGTCGTTGATTCAGGGTGGTATTTACAAGGCAAAGAAAATGCAATGTTTGAAACACATTATTCTTCATATATTGGTACTAAATATACTATAGGATGTGCTAACGGCCTTGATGCATTGATTTGGATTTTCCGTGCTTATATTGAAATGGGGATAATGAAACCTGGAGATGAAGTTATCGTTCCTGCAAATACCTATATTGCTTCTATTTTAGCCATTACTGAGAACGGACTCATTCCTGTGTTGGTTGAACCCAATCTGGAAACATATCAAATTGATGATTCTAAGATTGAAAAAGCTATAACTTCTCGTACAAGAGCTATACTTATAGTACATCTCTATGGTCAGTGTGCGTATACTGAGAAAATAGGAGAATTATGTGAAAAATATAATCTTAAGCTTGTAGAAGATAATGCGCAGGCACATGGCTGCAAATTTAATGGGAGAATGACAGGCTCGATAGGCGATGCTGCAGGGCATAGCTTTTATCCGGGTAAAAACTTAGGTGCATTAGGGGATGCAGGAGCTGTGACAACGAATGATGATGAGTTGGCACATATAGTAAGGTCGGTTGCTAATTACGGATCTGCAAAGAAATATGTTTTCCAATATGTAGGGCGTAATAGTCGTCTTGACGAAATTCAGGCAGCTATTCTTGATGTTAAACTCCGTTATCTTGATAATGATATACAATTAAGAAAAGAAGTTGCAAAATATTATATAGAAAACATTGAGAATCCAGCGATTATTTTGCCAATTGTGAAAGATTGGAATGCACATGTATTTCATCTTTTTACAATTCGTTGTGCAGATCGTGATGGCTTGCAACAATATTTAGCAGAGAATGATATTCAAACTAATATCCATTATCCTATTCCTCCTCATAAACAAGAATGCTATAAAGAATGGAATGATCTTAGCTTTCCAATTACAGAATTGATTCATGCTGAAGAATTGAGTATTCCAATGAGTCCTGTTATATCTATGGAAGAGGTTGAAAGGGTTGTAAAAGTGTTGAATGCTTGGAAGTAATAATCTTATGATGAAGAAAAAGACTATTTGGTTCATAAATAAAGATGCAGCACCTATTGAATTTTATGGCACTCATTTGAGAACAATAAAGTTGGCACAATATTTTCAATCAGAAGGCTATAATGTGAAATTGTTTTGTTCTAGTTATGTTCACAATAGAAACTTATGTTTGTCTGACTCTAATAAGACATTTGAAGAGAAAACTTATGATAATATCCCTTTTGTTTTAGTAAATGCAGGTTGTGGATCTACTAATGGGATAAGAAGGATTATATCATATTTTAGGTTTGCGGTTAAATTATTCATCCATAGAAAACAATTTGAGAAACCGGATGTGATAATTCATACATCTCGTATTCCTTTTGATATTCCAATTTATCAACTTGCTAAAAAGGTAAAAGCAAAATATATCGTGGATGTTACAGATTTATGGCCTGATTCATTCGTAAGCTTAGGCTTATTGGGAAAAAATAATCCATGCGTGAAAATTGCTTATTGTTTAGAACGATATATTTATAGTAAAGCAGACAACGTTGTTTTTTCTATGCCTGGTGCAGTTAATTATGTGAGAGAAAACGGATGGGATAGTGATCAGGGGGGGACAATTGATTTAAACAAATTGCATTATATAAATAATGGTATTGATTTGTCTGAGTTTAATGTTAACATGCAAAGATACAAAATAGAAGATTTTGATTTGGCAAACGATAAAACTTTCAATATTATTTATCTGGGAAGCATTCGATTGGCAAATAATCTTAAACTGCTTATAGATTCAGCTAAAATATTGCAGAATAATAGTGTGCAGGTCTTGATTTATGGTGATGGTGAGGATAGGGCTTTTTTAGAGCATTATTGTGAAGAACAACAGATTACAAACGTAAAATTTAAAGCAAAATGGACATCACCTGAGTATGTGCCATATATACTTTCAAAAGCAGATGTGAATGCTCTGAATTATTCTACTAATTTCGGGAAGTATGGTGGCAGTATGAATAAGATGTTTTTGGGACTGGCAAGTGGTAAACCATTATGTTGTAATGTAGGAATGCCATACAGTATCATATTAGAGGAGGGTGTCGGCATAGACTGTAAGTTAACTGATCCGCAGGATTATGCCGCTGCTATACTTTCGCTTAAAAACTTGCCTTCTGATGAGTATCAGACAATATGTAATAAAGCGAAAAAAGCAGCCGAAAAATATGATTATGCGAAACTATGCGTGAAATTTAAAGATGTCTGTAATTTGTAAATTGTTAGTAAAAAGATAATTAGTAAAAAACATGAAAATAACTTTAATTGGTGCGTCAGGTTTTGTCGGGACTCGTTTGATTACACTTTTGAAAAAAGCACAAAGATATGAGATGTTGAATATTGATTTGCAACAAAGTCGTTTCTTTCCAGAAGTTACAGCAATTGGTGATGTACGTGATCAGGATTATTTAGATAAGAAATTGGAAGGGGCTGAATGTGTTGTTTTATTAGCAGCACAGCATCGGGATGATGTTGTTCCGGTATCTCTTTATTATGATACAAATGTAGGTGGTATAGAAAAGACATTAAAAGCAATGGAGAAAAATAATATAAAACGAATCATTTTTTTTTCATCTGTTGCAGTATATGGTCTAAATAAAAAGAATCCAAATGAAGAATATCCGGCAGATCCGTTTAATCACTATGGGAAAAGTAAATGGCAGGCAGAGCAAATTTTGCATGAATGGTATAAGTTACATCCGGATTGGAATATTGATATTATTCGTCCAACAGTCATTTTTGGAGAACGTAACAGAGGCAATGTGTACAATTTATTAAAGCAAATTGCGAGTGGAAAGTTTCTAATGATTGGTTCTGGAAACAATAAAAAGTCAATGGCTTATGTCGGTAATGTTGTTGCTTTTGTAAAATACATGATTGATGAGGTTCGGACAGGTTATAATGTGTTTAATTATGTTGACAAGCCGGATTTTACAATGAATGAACTAGTGGCTCATGTGAGCAAAGTTATGAATAAACATATTCCGGCTACTCATTTCCCTTATTGGTTGGGCATGATAGGAGGATATTGTTTTGATATATTTGCTTGCATTACTCGTAAGAAATTGGCAGTAAGTTCTGTGCGTGTGAAGAAGTTTTGTGCAACAACTGAATTTGATGCTGCTAAAATACATTCTTCTGTTTTTAAAGCTCCTTATTCTTTAGGAGAGGGGCTGGCAAGAACTTTAGAGTTTGAATTTATATACCCCCCTACAGATGATATTACTTTTAAAAGTGAATAAGATGATAAGAATATGGAAAAAGTAAATAAACTAATATGTATGATATTGTTGTCTTTTTTATTAGCAGCATGTCAATCTTATAAAAAGGTACCTTATTTGCAAGACGTGGAAGCAGTCAATCAAGCTACTCAGCAGGAAACTCTTTATGATGCAAAGATCATGCCGAAAGATTTATTGACAATTGTGGTTTCGTGTACCAGTCCGGAACTAGCTGCACCCTTTAACTTGACAATTGCCAGCCCGTCTAATTTATCAATACAGTACACTACTACTCAGCCTGTGTTACAACAATATTTGGTTGACAATGAAGGGAAAATATCTTTTCCAGTATTAGGAGCACTGACAGTTGGAGGGCTTACAAAGAAACAGGCAGAGCAGTTAATCGTTGATAAATTGAAGCCTTATATGAAAGAAAATCCTATTGTCACAGTACGTATGGTAAATTATAAGATATCAGTCATTGGAGAGGTTGCTCGACCGGGTACATTTACTATTTCTAATGAGAAGGTGAATCTATTGGAGGCATTGGCCATGGCTGGTGATATGACGGTATACGGTCTTCGTGATAATGTGAAGCTGATTCGTGAGGACGCAAATGGCAAACAGCAAATTGTCACTTTGGATTTAAATAATGCCGAAACGATTCTTTCACCTTACTATTGGTTACAACAGAATGATATTGTTTATATAACTCCCAATAAAGCAAAGGCTCGAAATTCCGATGTGGGCAATAGTACCAGCCTCTGGTTCTCCGCTACCTCTATCTTGGTATCCGTTGTCAGCCTATTAGTAAACATCTTAAAATAACGATTTGCAATGAAAGAAACAGAATTCAACGGAACACAAGAGCCTAAGGAAGAAAGTATAGATGTCAAGGAACTGCTGTTTAAGTATTTGCTCCATTGGCCTTGGTTTGTGGGGGCGGTTGTGGTATGTTTGATTACAGCATGGGTCTATTTGTATATAGCTACTCCTGTGTATAACATATCTGCTACGGTTTTAATAAAGGACGATAAAAAGGGAGGTAGTGCCGGAATGCTTTCTGGGCTAGAGAGTTTGGGATTGGATGGTTTGATGTCTTCTTCACAGAATATTGATAACGAGATTGAAGTGCTCCGTTCCAAGACTATCGTCAAAGAAGTGGTTGAAGATTTGGGCCTCTATATTTCTTATACGGATGAGGATGAATTTCTTTCCAGGAATATGTATAAAACTTCACCAGTACAAGTGAGCATGACTCCGCAGGAGGCCGATTTATTGGAGAAACCGATAATTGTGGAGATGATATTGCAACCACAAGGAAGTCTGGATGTGAATGTGAAGCTTGGCGATGATGAATATCAGAAACATTTCGAAAAGTTACCGGCTGTTTTTCCTACCGATAAAGGAACATTGGCTTTTTTCCTGACACCGGATTCTGTATTATCTAAAAGAATATTGGAAAAAATTACAGATTCAGAAAAGACTACACGTAATATTACAGCAACAATTAATAAGCCTTTGGCTGTAGCGAAAGGGTATTGCAAAAATATGACTATTGAGCCTACTTCCAAAACCACTTCTGTGGCTGTCATATCATTGAAAAACTCAAATGTACAACGCGGCAAGGATTTTATCAATAAGTTATTGGAGATGTATAATATCAATACGAATAATGATAAGAATGAAGTGGCACAGAAAACAGCAGAATTTATCAATGAACGTATTAGTATTATCTCCAAAGAACTGGGTAGTACGGAAAAGGATCTGGAGAGTTTCAAACGTGGGGCGGGTATTACGGATTTGACCAGTGATGCACAAATTGCATTGACGGGTAGCGCTGAATATGAAAAGAAGCGTGTGGAAAATCAAACCCAGATTAATCTGCTGCAGGATTTGCAGAGATATATGCAAAATGAAGGTTATGAGGTTCTGCCTAGTAATATCGGATTGCAGGATGTGAATCTTGCGGCTGCCATCAACCGTTATAATGATGTTCTTGTTGAGAGGAAACGTTTATTACGTACATCAACGGAGAATAATCCTACCATTATAAATCTTGATACCAGCATTAGTGCAATGAAAGAGAATGTACAAGTATCTTTAGACAGGGTTTTGCGTGGATTATTTATCACAAAAGCGGATCTGGATCGTGAAGCGAGCCGTTATTCCCGTCGCATTAGTGAGGCACCTGGGCAGGAACGTGAGTTTGTGAGTATTGCGCGTCAGCAGGAAATTAAGGCCGGACTCTATTTGATGCTTCTTCAGAAACGTGAGGAAAATGCTATAACTCTGGCTGCTACAGCCAATAATGCGAAGATTATAGATGAAGCTATAGCAGATGATGCTCCTGTGTCTCCTAGAAGTAAAATTACTTATTTGATCGCTTTGATACTAGGAGTCGGAATTCCGGTAGGGGTTATATATTTGCTTGAATTAACCAAATTCAAGATTGAAGGTCGTGCAGATGTAGAAAAACTTACTAGTGCACCTATTGTCGGTGATATCCCGTTGACAGATGAAAAGCAGGGAGCTATTGCTGTATTTGAGAATCAAAACAATCTGATGAGTGAAACCTTCCGTAATATTCGAACGAATCTTCAGTTTATGCTTGAAAATGATAAGAAGGTGATTTTGGTTACTTCTACAGTCAGCGGTGAAGGTAAATCTTTTATCTCTGCTAATCTTGCTATTAGTCTTTCTTTATTAGGGAAGAAAGTAGTAATCGTTGGTCTTGATATTCGTAAACCGGGTTTGAATAAAGTTTTTAATATTCCGAGAAAAGAAATTGGTATAACTCAATATTTGGCTAATCCGGAAAATAACTTGATGGATTTGGTACAGCTTTCCGATGTCAGTAAGAATCTCTATATTCTTCCTGGTGGAACAGTTCCTCCTAATCCAACAGAATTACTGGCCCGTGATGGATTGGATAAAGCAATTGAAACGCTCAAGAAGAATTTTGATTATGTGATTATGGATACCGCTCCTGTTGGCATGGTTACTGATACATTACTAATTGGACGTGTAGCTGATTTATCTGTTTATGTCTGCCGTGCAGACTATACTCATAAAAACGAGTATACTTTAATCAATGAACTTGCTGAAAAAGATAAATTACCTAGCCTGTGTACTGTAATAAATGGTTTGGATTTGAAGAGAAGAAAGTATGGTTATTATTATGGCTATGGTAAATATGGCAAGTATTATGGCTATGGTAAGCGATATGGTTACGGTTATGGATATGGAGAACAATCTCATACCAAGGAAGACTAAAGTCATTAATGGCTGATATTTTTTAAGTTAATAATGTCATAGAGTACTTTTAATACTTTACACGAAAGTGAGATGGAACATGTAGGTCCCTAACTTCATGCTACACACATGAAGCCCCTACATTTTGTGGTCAGGAAATACACAGCGGTGTATTCCTGATCAACGCCCTCATGTCGGTGTAAATCCGATGTGATTTCTATTATATCAACTGTCTGTGAAGATCGTTGATATTTGAAATGATATTATCACTAGATAATATACAACTCAAAACGGGAGACAGCACTTTTGTTGTCTTCCGTTTTTATATTGAATACTTCTTCATTATAAATATTGGTACTTTATCGGGAGCTTACAAATACTCTTATTTTTATTTGCTGTTTTGGACATTTTAGCGTAACTTGCACACCTATTTTAAAGAATATTTTTTTTACAGGAGAATAACAGGTATGGATAATCATGTTGTAATAATGGCTGGTGGCATAGGGAGCCGCTTTTGGCCGATGAGCACTCCGGAATGTCCTAAACAATTTATTGATGTAATGGGATGTGGCCGGTCGCTGATTCAGTTGACGGCAGATCGTTTCGACGGTGTTTGTCCCAGAGAAAATATGTGGGTGGTAACTTCAGAAAAATATATAGATATTGTTCGGGAGCAGTTGCCGGAAATTCCGGAAAGTAATATTCTGGCGGAACCTTGTGCGCGGAATACGGCCCCTTGTATTGCTTTTGCCTGTTGGAAGATAAAGAAAAAACATCCGAATGCTAATGTGGTGGTGACTCCTTCGGACGCATTAGTCATTGATACGGGAGAATTCCGTCGGGTGGTGGAGAAAGCTCTTCGTTTCACTGATGATAGCAGTGCCATTGTGACAATCGGTATCCGGCCGACCCGTGCGGAAACGGGATACGGTTATATTGCCGCCGCCGACCAGCTTCAAACTGATAAGGAGATATTTACAGTAGATGCATTTAAGGAAAAACCGGACAAAGAAACGGCCGAGAAATATCTGTTGGAAGGCAATTACTTTTGGAATGCAGGGATTTTTGTATGGAATGTGCGTACTATTACTTCCGTGATGCGTGTATATGCTCCGGGGATAGCACAGATTTTTGATCGTATTTTCCCGGATTTCTATACTGAAAAAGAAAATGAATCAATCAAGAAGCTGTTTCCGACCTGTGAAAGTATTTCTATTGACTATGCAGTAATGGAGAAGGCACAGGAGATCTATGTGCTTCCTGCTTCTTTCGGCTGGTCGGATTTAGGGACATGGGGAGCCCTCCGTGGACTATTGCCACAGGATAAGTCGGGCAATGCTATGGTGGGAACTGATATTCGTTTGTATGAAAGCAAGAATTGTATTGTTCATACCAGTGAAGAAAAGCGCGTGGTAATACAAGGATTGGACGGATATATTATTGCCGAAAAAGATGATACGCTGCTGATTTGTAAATTGGAAGAAGAACAGAGAATCAAAGAGTTTTCAAAATAAGAACTCATTCCGATTTCTGATATTCTTGTGGCGTCATTCCTGTCATTCGCTTGAAAAACTTACAGAAAAAAGAAGGATTAGGGAAGTTCAATTCATCAGAAATTTGATAGACAAGCAGGTTGCTATGTTTTAGCAATACTTTAGCTTCTAGTATAATGGACTGGTTTATCCAGTCCATTACTGTTTGTTGGCTGGTCTGCCGGATGAGGGTGTTCAGGTAACGGGGGGTGAGGCATAACTTGTCTGCGTAAAAGCCGACATTGCGTTCTGTCTTGCTATAAGAGTTGACTAGAGAAATAAATTGCTGGAAAATACTCTCTTGATGTGTCAAACGCTCTCCTTTCATTTGATTATAGTGTTTAGCTATATATTCTATATTGTATAAAAGGCTGGCGATAAGATGTCGTATAGCTTCCCGGCGGAAAGGAGGTTCTTGCAGAATGCTCCAGATTAAACTGAAATACTTCTCTAGTTGTATATGTTCCTGTGGAGTTAATGATAACAGAATGTTTCTTTGATGATGTAAGAGATAGGTGAAAAAATCTTCTTTCTCGGAGATAGGGAGGAAGTTGTTATCTATGGCTATCATTTGCATATCGAAATCAGGAGAGACTTCTATGACCTGAATAATAGAGGTGGGAGTCATTAATGATAGGTTTCCTGCTTGCAGATTATGTTCTATCAGATTAATAGAAACACGTGCAACGCCTTGTTTGACCAGTGCGATACGACCTTCTTTTATACGATACGGCTGTCCGAACGCGAAAAGACTCGGTTCCATTTTAATGAAGCTGTTGACGAATCCGAACTCAGAGGAAATAAAACGAAATTCGTTATGACGAACAATTTTGTAGTTCTCCAACATTTTAAGTCCCAAGTCTAACGGTGCTTTCTTCTGTTCCATTCTTTTTTTTCTTTTCCTGCAAAGGTAATAAAAAGATATTTCTTAATTCTTTTTTTCTGATTTATCGAACTATTGGAACATATTTACCAACTCATAGAGAGTGACTGTATATTTGAAACCTCTTATCTTTGTCTTTCGAAAAACTAATAGAAAAAGATGCGTATGAAAAGAATGGTTTTCAGTCTCTCCTTTTTATTGTTTGTATCGGGGATGTATGCGCAAATCACGTTGGAGGAATGTCAACGAAAGACGCAGGAAAATTATCCGTTGGTACATCAATATGGATTGGTGGAGAAGACAAAGGAATATAATCTGGAGAATGCGGCCAAAGGTTATCTGCCTCAGTTTGCTCTTTCGGCCAAGGCTTCTTATCAAAGTGATGTGACGGAATTGCCGGTGAAGATTCCCGGTGTGGAACTAAAGAGATTGCCTAAAGACCAATATCAGGTAATGCTGGAACTGCAACAGAAAATCTGGGACGGTGGAGGAATCCGGATGCAGAAGAAACAGACGATAGCGGAGGCTGACGTGGAGAAAGAGAAGCTGAACGTGGATATGTATTCGTTGAATAGCCGGGTAAATGATCTTTATTTCGGGATACTTTTACTGGATGAGCAGTTGCGGCAGAATGCTTTGTTGCAGGATGAGTTGGGACGGAATTATCGTCAGATCACCGCCTATGTGGAAAATGGAATTGCTAATCAGGCTGATCTGGACGCTGTGAAGGTGGAGCAGTTGAACACGCAGCAGAAAAGAGTGGAACTTGCTTCCTTGCGCGTTGCGTATCTGGAGATGCTTTCCATATTGATAGGCGAGGAATTATCTCAGGAAACACAACTGGAGAAACCGGTTCCGCAAAATGATGTTTCGGCAGTCAGCGACATCCGCCGGCCGGAACTGTCGTTGTTTGATGCGCAGGGTGCAGGGTTGCAGATACAGGAGAAAGCATTGAATGTACGCCACTTGCCACAGTTTGGATTATATGTGCAAGGTGCTTATGGGAATCCGGGATTGAATATGCTGAAGAATGAGTTCTCTCCTTATTATATAGCCGGTGTCCGACTCTCGTGGAATTTCGGGAGTCTGTATACACTGAAGAATGACCGGCAGGTGATTGAGAACAAACGTCGGCAACTGAATAATAACCGTGATGTGTTTCTTTTTAATACGCGTCTGGAAATGACGCAGCAGGATCAGGCAATTCGTTCATTGGAGAAACAGATGAAGGATGATGACGAGATTATCCGCTTGCGTACCAACATTCGGAAATCGGCGGAAGCCAAAGTGGCGAACGGTACTTTGACGGTGACTGAGATGCTTCGGGAACTGACGAATGAAAGTTTGGCACGCCAGACGAAAGCGATGCACGAAATCCAGCGGTTGAAAGGTATCTATCAATTGAAATATACTACAAACCATTAATTAGATTTTCTTCGGATATGAAACGAATGATAAAAATAGGAATAGGAGGGATAGCATTGACAATGCTATCTGCCTGCGGAAATGGAACGCCTGACTATGATGCGACAGGCACGTTTGAAGCAACGGAAGTTATAGTTTCCGCTGAAGCTGCCGGCAAATTGTTGAATTTGGATATTGAGGAAGGGAAGCGGTTGCAGACTGGAGAGGAAATCGGCCTGGTGGATACGCTTCAGTTGTACTTGAAAAAACTACAACTGGAGGCTAACATGAAATCGGTGGAAAGCCAGCGTCCGGATTTAGCCAAACAAATTGCTGCTACCAAACAGCAGATTGCTACGGCTGAGCGGGAGAAAAAGAGAGTGGAGAATTTGCTTACGGCAGGAGCGGCAAACCAGAAACAATTGGATGACTGGGATGCGCAGGTTAAACTGCTTGAACGACAGCTTGCAGCTCAAGAATCATCGTTGCTGAATAGCACGAATAGTTTGACGGAGCAGGGAAACTCCGTTGCCATACAAGTGGCACAAGTGAAAGACCAATTGAATAAGTGTCATATTCAGTCGCCGATTGAAGGCACGGTATTAGCGAAATATGCAGAAGCCGGTGAACTGGCGGCTGTTGGCAAACCTCTGTTTAAGGTGGCCGAAATAGGTCGTATGTATCTGCGGGCTTACATCACTTCGGAGCAGCTATCACAAGTGAAACTGGGTGATAAGGTGACGGTATATTCCGATTATGGAAATTCGGAGCAGAAGGCTTATACGGGTGTAATTACGTGGATTTCCGAACGGTCGGAATTTACACCCAAAACCATTCTGACGAAGAACGAACGTGCCAATCTGGTGTATGCGGTAAAGATTGCCGTGGAAAATGACGGAGCGTTGAAAATTGGTATGTATGGCGGAGTCAAGTTTTGATGACGAAGAACAGGAAAGATGAGAAAAGGAGAACCTATAGTCGTTGTAAAGTATGTAAGTAAGAGCTACGGAAAAGTGGAAGCTCTGAAAGAGGTTTCTCTTGTTGTAGAGCAGGGGGAAATCTTCGGGCTTATTGGTCCCGATGGTGCGGGCAAGAGTACGTTGTTCCGCATCTTGACGACCCTGTTGCTTGCAGATAAAGGCTCGGCAACTGTCGGAGGGCTGAATGTGGTGGAAGACTATGAACTGATTCGTACCAAAGTGG
>ENA-ORUQ01002577-ORUQ01002577.1-human-gut-metagenome-genome-assembly--contig:-NODE-2577-length-14112-cov-4.076545_pt1 | contig 14112 bp, 9 predicted proteins | sample MGYA00242081_ERZ509211 | MGnify/ENA primary metagenome ERZ509211 (study PRJEB26280, sample SAMEA2338785) | human gut metagenome | biome: human gut; feature: human-associated habitat; material: faeces...
ATACTTCACCGTAGGCAGACCGTCACGCTCGGCTTTGCCATACGCCAACGGTCCGGTGCACATCGGTCATCTGGCAGGGGTGTATGTTCCGGCGGACATTTACGTGCGTTACCTTCGTCTGAAGAAGGAAGACGTGCTTTTCATCGGCGGTTCCGACGAGCATGGCGTGCCCATCACCATCCGGGCCAAGAAGGAGGGTATCACGCCGCAGGACGTGGTAGACCGTTATCATAAAATCATCAAGGACTCTTTCGAGGAATTCGGCATTTCGTTCGATGTGTACGGGCGCACGACGTCCAAAGTGCATCGCGAGACGGCTTCGGAGTTTTTCCGTACCTTGTACGACAAGGGCGAGTTCGTGGAGAAAACCTCCATGCAGTATTACGACGAGGAGGCACATACTTTCCTGGCCGACCGCTACATTACGGGCGAATGCCCCCATTGCCATGCAGAGGGGGCATACGGCGACCAATGCGAGAAGTGCGGCACGTCGCTGTCTCCCACCGACCTGATTAACCCCAAGAGTGCCATCAGCGGCTCGAAACCGGTGATGCGCGAGACGAAGCATTGGTATCTGCCGTTGGACAAGCACGAGGCATGGTTGCGCCAGTGGATTCTGGAAGACCACAAGGAATGGCGTAACAACGTGTACGGGCAGTGCAAGAGTTGGCTCGACATGGGTTTGCAGCCCCGTGCCGTGAGCCGTGACTTGGACTGGGGCATTCCCGTGCCGGTGGAAGGTGCCGAGGGCAAGGTGCTTTATGTGTGGTTCGATGCGCCCATCGGCTATATCAGCAATACGAAGGAGTTGCTGCCCGATTCGTGGGAGACGTGGTGGAAAGATCCCGAAACCCGTCTGGTACACTTCATCGGGAAGGACAATATCGTGTTCCATTGCATCGTGTTCCCGGCCATGCTGAAGGCCGAGGGAAGCTATATCCTGCCGGACAACGTGCCGAGCAACGAGTTCCTGAACCTGGAGGGAGACAAGATTTCCACGTCACGTAATTGGGCGGTGTGGTTGCATGAGTACTTGCGCGATTTTCCGGGCAAGCAGGACGTATTGCGCTATGTGCTGACGGCCAATGCTCCGGAAACGAAAGACAACGATTTTACGTGGAAAGACTTCCAGGCGCGTAACAACAACGAACTGGTGGCCGTGTACGGCAATTTCGTGAACCGTGCCTTGCAGCTTACGCAGAAGTATTACGACGGTGTGGTGCCCGCCTGCGGCGAGCTGACGGAGTATGACCGCCAGACGCTGGATGAGTTCAAGGACGTGAAAGCGAAGGTGGAAGAATTGCTCGACGCGTTCAAATTCCGCGACGCACAGAAGGAGGCGATGAACCTGGCACGCATCGGTAACAAATATATTGCCGACAGCGAGCCCTGGAAAGTGGTGAAGACCGATCCTGAGCGCGTGAAGACCGTCATTTACATCTCTTTGCAGCTCACGGCCAATCTGGCCATCGCTTTCGAGCCGTTCCTGCCTTTCAGCAGCGAGAAGCTCCGCAAGATGTTGAATATGGAAAGTTTCGAGTGGAACCGGTTAGGACGGACGGACCTCTTGCAGGCCGGCCACCGGTTGGCCAAGCCGGAATTGTTGTTCGAGAAGATAGAAGACGACGTAATCGAAGCGCAGGTACAGAAGTTGCTGGACACGAAGAAAGCCAATGAGGAAGCCAACTATAAGGCCAAGCCCGTCCGCGAGAATATCGCATTCGAGGACTTCCAGAAGCTGGACATCCGTGTGGGTACGGTGTTGGAATGCACCAAAGTGCCCAAAGCGGACAAGCTGTTGTGCTTCAAGATTGCCGACGGGTTGGAAAACCGCACGATTGTGAGCGGTATCTCCAAATTCTACAAGCCCGAGGAACTGGTGGGCAAGCAGGTTTGCTTCATTGCCAATCTTGCTCCCCGTAAATTGAAAGGCATCGAAAGCCAAGGCATGATACTCTCGGCGCTGAACTATGACGAGTCGCTGAGTGTCATTACCGTAGACCGCGAGGTGAAGCCCGGTTCTGAGGTCTGCTGACCACGTCAGGGCCGTCAATGACGATGGACTGTATTTCATAAAAGGAGAGGATACCGTGGCCGGTTCCTCTCCTTTCTGTTTATAGTCCGCCGTCTACCATCCATATTCCCTGTGGGTTGTCGCGACGCAAAGCGATATGGCGGTTTTCAGTCTTTCCGTCCGGAGTCATCAGTTTGTAGAACACAATGACGCCTTTATAGTCTTTCTTTTCTTTGGCTTGGCTGACTGCTGAAACCTTGCAGCCTTTCATGTTTTCGGTGAGTGTAGGAAGTTGGGCCGTGTAATAGTAGAGTGCTTCGCCGGCCATTTGGGGCTTGCCGTCGGTGAGGGCCTTCAGGATTCTTTGTGCGGCTTCCTGTGCGGTTTCGTTCGTTAGTTTTCTCAGGTGTGCCGGGTCTTTGACGGACGGGGTATTGGCCGACAGCCAGGTCACTTGTGTGGTGTCGGGGCGTTGCACGAGCACGCTGGGGACGAGTGGCAAGTTGTAGACAATATGTTCGCTTTTCAACACCAATGTTTTTTGGCCGTCACGTTCCCACCAAATCTGTACCTGTTGCAGCAGACCGTCCCGTTTGGAGAAGACATTTTCCGTTGTGCACCGGTAGCTTTTTTCTTCTTTCTCAAGTAAGGACGCACTGATGGCGTTGCCATACACATCGGTGTGGGTCACGATGGTGATGGTGGAATCGGTCTCCGTCATTTCCGCGTGTGCTTGCGGGTTGCCGGATAGTGCCGCTTTTTGTTGCTCCAAGAGTGTTTCCGGACGAAGCAAGGAAGAAAATCCTTCTGCAAAGTTGCACGTCTCGTCACCACATACGGCAAGGCCGCCTGTGGTCCACATGTATTGTTTCCCGTCGTCGGAAACGATGGTGCGTCCTCCTTCTTTTTCCAACCGCCAGAATGTCTTTTGGTTTTGGCGCAAGGATTCCAGGCTGATTCTCATGAAGCCGGATTCCGGATTGATGTAGGCGAAATTTTCGTTAGGCGTAGTACGGGCGTAAACCGACATGGAGAAGCTGACCGCACTACGTGAACTCTTGATAGACTGGTCGAAAATGAGGGGGATGGAAGGAACAGCCTCTGCTTGGGTTGAGAAGAAGTTGCTGAGTCCCGTGCCTAATCCTGCCATGAAGATGGCCACGGCTGCCGCTATTTGTATCCATTTGTGTGACGGATGCTTCTTCGGTTTAGCCGTCGTCTGAAGAGGAGAGATGCTGACGGCCGGTTGGGTTTTCCCGAACGAGGGGGCGTATTTGGGTGTAAGTAAGTTTACCGTGTGCATGAAGTCTTCGTAATAAGCACGGCATGCGGCACATTCTTTCATGTGTTGTCTGCAAGCTTCTGTAATGGCCGGGTCGGTTTGCTTGTCGCATAAGTCGGCCATATATTTCTTAAAATCTTCACATTTCATGATGTTCTGTTTTTTTAGGGTTTTGTACTTTAGGATTTGATTCCTTTTCTGATTTTTTCGATTCCGTACTGGAATCGGGATTTGGCGGTCGTGACCGGAATGTCCAAAATGGCGGCAATGTCTGAGAAACTGTTGTTGCCGTGGATGCGGAGCCGGATGACTTCGGCTTGTTCTTCGGGGATTCCCGCCAGCAGGGTCGAGATAAGCCGGAACTCTCGTTCGAAGTTTTCCACTTGTTCTTCACAGATGTGCGACACTTGTTCTATCGGTACGAATTCTCGTACCTGCCGTCGGCGTAGCCGGTCGGTACAGAAATTGGAAAGGCTTCGATAGAGATAGCTGCGCAAGTCTGCCAAGGGCTGCCCTCCTGCATCTTGTCTTTTAGTATGCAGTTGCAGGAAAATGTCTTGTACGGCATCTTCGGCATCGTCCGCGTTCCCCAGCCGGTAACAGGCGTATCGTAGCAAGTGAGGTCTTTCGCTCTCCATCAATGCGGCTATCTCCCGATTCGGTTCCTCTTCCGGATGACTGTTTAGGGTTTGTTTCATATTTCATTCATGTTTTTTAGACTGCAATCTGTAATAATGACGCAGCAGGACGGTAAAAGACGTAAAAACTGCCTTCTTTTTTTGTATCTCGGGGATAAAAAAAGAAAAAAGGCAGTTTTTACGCGGAAAAATAAGGGCTCTGTTTAAGGCAGATCTTCATTGTGCTCTCCAAGGTCTTGCCGGGGAAGATTGACTGTTAGCAGTATCCAGCCTAAAACACCGGCTACGATGGAACCGCAAAGAATACCCAGTTTCGCATCATTGAGGAGCGTGCTGCCCTCTATACCTATATTATAATAGGAGAGGTCGGCAATGAACATGGAGACGGTAAAACCTATGCCCGTCAGCATGCAGACGCTGAAAAAGTTTTTCCAGTTGCAGCCTTGGGGCAGTTGGACGAACCCCAACTTGACTGCCAGCCAGGAGAACGAGAATACGCCTACGAACTTCCCGACGGCCAATCCTAAAAAGACTGCCAGGCCTACGCCGTTGAGCAGACTGTCCATACTGATGCCTTCCAAGTTCACTCCTGCATTGGCGAAGGCGAAGACCGGAATCACGAAATAGTTGATGGGGTTCTGCAATGCGTCTTCCAAATCCTGTAAGGGGCTGATCGTACGGTCCGAGGCATGTTCTATGTTTTTGAGCAACATGATTTGCTCATTGGACAGGATAGTAGTCCCTTTATGGTTGGTGGTTGCTTGGTCTATGGGGAAACGGTTGATTTTGTTTCGCAGATGTTTGACAAAGTGAAGGGCGGAGACTCCGGGGCGTGCCGGAACGAAAAATGCTACGACCACTCCGGCTATGGTGGCATGAATGCCGGAATTCAGCAGGGAGTACCAGACAAATGTTCCGATGACGATGTAGAACATCTTGGATATGACGTGGCGTCGGTTGCCGATGGCTAAAATCACAAGTAGTATGGCGGCATAAGCCAGGTATTGCAAATGTAGTTCGGATGAATAGAAAACGGCAATGACCAGAATGCCGCCCAAGTCGTCGGCTACGGCCAGCGTTGCCAAGAATATCTTCAGGCCGATGGGGACTCGTTTGCCGAACATGGAGAGTACCCCCAATGAGAACGCGATGTCAGTAGCCATGGGGATGGCCGTCCCCCGTAGCATAAGGGCATCGTCAGGGCAGGTGAGAAAGAAAATCAGTACGGGGATGGCCATGCCGCCGCAGGCTCCGATGATGGGGAGCAAGGCTTTCTTCAGTGTAGACAGCTCTCCCACCAGGATTTCCCTTTTGATTTCCAGCCCCACGGAAAAGAAAAACAAAGCCATGAGGAAATCGTTGATAAAGTCCATCAGGCTGAGGCTTTCTTTACCGTGGCTGAACAGATTGAAGTTACCGATAGAGAAGCTGACCGGCTTCTCCCACAAGGAACGGTAGGCGTCTCCCCAACCGGAATTGGCCACTATCATGGCCACAATCGTGACGATAATCAGAATCAGACTGGAGTTCACGTATTTCCTGAACATGCTAAGAAAAGTGTAATTCCTCATGGCTTTTAGGGATTGGGGGTAAGTTCTGGTTTTAATTTTTGCTATTCCATACGATGGGGGTGCCCGTAGTCGTAATGCCCTCGGCTTGGATGCTGAGTACCGTGGGTTTGCTGTTGTTATACAAATTGACGGTGGCCTTTCCTGCGGCATCGAATTTCACGTTCGGGACCCAATATAGGGTACGACGGTAGTCTTTCGTGTCCGGCAGGGGCTTTTGGCTGTAGTCGGGGCTGTAGAAGTCTTCGCATACGGCGTATCCGTCCAACACGTAACGTCGGTCACGGTATGTAGGCTGGTAGCCGTCGTTGGGAAATAGACGGTAGTCGATGATGACATCCGGTTGGTTGTCGCCTTTGTACCTGGAGCTGCCTTGTTCGCGGGGAGCGTAATCCGTGTAAATATAAAGCTTGTCCAAGTTTCGGAGGTGTCTGTAAGCCTCCATTTTGCCTTCTCCGGCCGTGATGACGGGGGGAATCTCGATTTGCGTGCCGTTGAGCATGCGCTGTGGGGCAACGTTCTTGCGGGTACTCTTCAGGTTTATCGGTTTGCCGTCGTACCGGACTTGTAGGAAATAGTCCCTGTCCATGCCCATGTCTCCGATATAGGTCAGGGCGACTTGCTGCGGAAAGGTGACCCAGTTGTGCGTACCGGTACTCATGCCATAGTCGGCCGTGAGGTTGAACGCCTCGTAAGCGTCGACTACCAAGGCCGGTTTGCTAAGGTCGAGCTTGCGCAGTCCTCCCCGTTTGGTGCGTACGGTTATCGTGGCAAGCTGGCGGTCTGTGAAAGATGTTTGGCCGCCTTGGCTGTCGAACCGTTCGTCTGCGTCATAGCGCGGTGCATCCTGGTAATAGCTGTACGGTTTGGGGAATAAGGGATTGAACCGGTTCAATTTGACAAAATAGTCCGGATAAGCCTCCTCGTTGGTGAAGTCCTTCTTCATTTTGTCTTTGATGTAATCCTGACCTTTATCTTTGTCCGCAGCCGGAAGGAACAGGATGTATTTGTCGTAAAGTAAAGGCGTCTTCATATAAAACATTCCGTTCTCCGTCGTTTGCATGAGGTCCATGGTCTGGTTGCCTTGTATGAATGTGGGCCATACATTGACTTCTTCTTTCAGGTTGCTCATGATGGAGCCCGTGGTGAACGGATCACGTTGGTTGTCCTGAAGCATTTGGGTCAGCGGGTTATTGTCTGTGGTGTTGCCGGATTCAAGTCCATTGTTTTCTTGGTTCGGGTGGTCTGCGGCTTCCATGATGTCTTCTATGGTGGCGTCCCGTTCTACGGAAGTGTCCGGAGCACGCATGGTTCCTGTTCCGGGTAACCAGTTTTCTTCTTTGACATACGTTCCGTAGGCCAACCGGAAGTCTTCTATCCTGTTCACGCAACCGGAAATGGTTTGCAGTTGTTCCGGCATGTGCTGGACGGTCATGGGTTCGATGCCCGACATGGTTTTCCACGAATAACGTCGCCATCCCTGTACCATCATGAGGAGATCAAGTGCCTGGCGGCGGATACTGTCGTCCGCTTCGAAGTAGTAACCCGGGTTCTCGACGAAACCTTTCAGTTCGCTTCCCAACAGCATTTCCGTGAGGATGTTGCCGTTGTCGTATGTCAGTTCGTCCGTGGCATGGTCCCGTATCGCCAATGACACATTGGGCGTGCCGGTGGTCGGGTTCGTCAGTTGGAGTTGCAGGGAGATGGGCTCGAAAGGTTCGTATTGTGCTTTTACCCCGTCGACGGTTAATTGCGGTGTGTCATATTCGTGATGGTTGACGAATATCAGGCGGTCGGCGTACACACGTCCTTTCCCGTCGAACAGCGTAAACTGGTTTACTCCCGTAGGAAGCTGGTCGGACGGAATTTCGACGGTAGCTTTGCCGCCGTCGTCGAGCTTGATGTCATAATAGGCTTTCGATACGCCGTTGTGCATGATCTGCAGGCCGATAGCCGGTTTCGGGTTCGGAAGGCCGGAAGTTTGGATAGAGGCGTTGACGACCTCCCCTTTTTGTACGACAGCCATGGCGCAGCCCTCCTTTGTCGGTTCGGGCAATGCGTATGTATAATCATATCCTTCGTATCGGAATACGGCTTTATATTTCTCTCCGGCCGGTATGTCCGGTAAAGTGAATATGCCGCGTCCCCGGTTCGTGGTTTTGGTCCGGGCGATTTCCTTCCCGTTTTTATCCTGTATGGATAGCTCGATGTCGATGTGTTTTCCTTCCTCGGTGTTGGCTTCGAACGCTACTCTTCCGGTAGTGCCTTCCACGATGTCTCCTCCTTCGGGATAGAAGCGGAGGTCGAGTTTCGGCTTGCCTTTGTCGGATTTGAAGTATCTTCGCATCGGCCTGAGCGTCATGTCTTTGACGTAATCTCCGGGAGTTTGCGGTTGGTCGAATACCGGGAATACGCGTGAATAAATCTTATCATAATCCCGGAAAAAGTCTTTGGCCATTGATTTAAAGTAGAACATCAGTTCCGTCCATTTTGAATGCGGGTGTTCATACTGCCCGAAGTTCAGCATCCAACGGGTGTATGCCCTTAATTCATAATATCCGGCGTACAGGGAGTCGGTAAGCGCAAAAGCCCCGTGTCCCGTCCCGTCCAGCATTTCCACCTGTTGACGTTCTACCAGATAACCGTCGGGTGTGAGCAGTTCTACATATAATATTTTACTGAGGTCGGTCAGGGTCTGCCGGTCTGAGCGCGTGACGTAGGCTTTATACCATATCGTGTCGCCTACGAAATAGCAGGTGTTGTCGATGTGGAGAAAGACTTTTTCTTGGGGAATGGCCGTACCGAATTTTTCTACTTTCTGGCTTAAGGCCTCTGGAGTGGCAGAGGTTTGCGCTGCGTTTTCCCCTTGTCCCCATACGAAGAGAGAAGAGCAAAATGCAATACCGAGTGCAATGTTACGTTTCATGATATTTCGTTTAGGTTTGATAAGTACAAAGATAGTAATAAAATCTCCCATCAATAAATTTCTACCAAGAATTTCTTAGGTGATGTCCGCTGTTTATTGTTTTTATATCTATCTTTGCCCCAAGTAAAATTATTATGAAACTCAATTATACACATAAAGACTCTTATTATGACACTTATTAAATCTATTTCAGGCATACGCGGAACTATCGGCGGCCACGTGGGCGACACGCTGAATCCGTTGGACATTGTGAAGTTTACATCTGCATACGCCGCATGGATTCGCCGGACGACTACGGTGAAGAGCAATACCATCGTGGTGGGACGGGATGCACGCATTTCCGGCGAGATGGTCAAGAATGTGGTGTGCGGCACACTGATGGGCATGGGGTTCGATGTAGTCAACATCGGACTGGCTTCCACGCCGACCACCGAACTGGCTGTAACGATGGAAGGAGCCTGCGGCGGCATCATCATCACGGCCTCGCATAACCCCAGGATGTGGAATGCTTTGAAATTATTGAATGAAAAAGGGGAATTCCTCAATCAGGAGGAGGGAAACGAAGTGTTGCGGTTGGCCGAGGAAGAGGCGTTTGAATATGCCGATGTGGACCATCTGGGGCACTATCGGGAAGACCAGACGTACGACCAAAAGCACATTGACTTGGTCAAGAACCTGAAATTAGTGGACGTGGAGGCGATTCGCAAGGCGCATTTCCGCGTGGCCATAGACACAGTCAATTCCGTGGGCGGCATCATCCTGCCCCGGTTGTTGGAACAATTAGGAGTGGAGCAGGTCACGGGGCTGTTTACGGAGCCGACGGGGGACTTCGGCCATAATCCCGAACCTTTGGAAAAGAACTTGGGCGACATCAAGGCTTTGATGCAAAAAGGCGGCCACGACCTGGCATTCGTGGTAGACCCGGACGTAGACCGTCTGGCCATGTTCTGCGAGGACGGGACGATGTACGGCGAGGAATATACCTTGGTGACGGTGGCGGACTATGTGTTGCAGCATACGCCGGGGAACACGGTGTCTAACTTGAGTTCCACCCGTGCCTTGTGCGATGTGACCCGTATGCGCGGAGGGGAGTACAGCGCGGCTGCGTCTCCGCCGCTGCACAGCAGGATTTCCGGGAATGCCTCGTGCGGCTGCACGGTCAGTCCGGCGGCCTCCAGCTCTGCCTGAGCCTCGGCAGGCGTGCATTTCATCGTGTTCACGCGCACCGAAATCGGCGCGTCCGCGTTATCCGCCTGACAGATTTTCTGCGTCAGCTTCTGGCCGTACTGCTCGGAAAGCAGGCGCACGAGCCACTCCGGGTGGCTGTACTGCAGTGCGTAGTAGCTTTCCTTATCCGGGCAGTTCAGGCGCGGCAAAGAGCCGTTTTGCGCCGCATTTGCGGCATTTCTCAGCACTGCATTGGCAAAGGCAACCGTGCGGTCATTTGCGTGGCCGTAGTGCTTGACCAGCGCGACCGTCTCGGCAACCGCCGCATGCGCGGGAATCTTATCCATCAAGATCAGCTGATACAGACCCATCCGCAGGCACGCCAGCACACGCGGCGCGATCTTCTTCAGCCGCACACTCGAGAAGTGCCGCAGGTACCAGTCCAGTAAAATTTGGTTCTGCACCGTGCCGTAGGTCAGCCGCGAGGCCAGCGCCGCATCGCGGCTGTCCAGTCCCGCGCGGGATAAATAGTGGTGCAGCGCACCGTCCGACCAGGCGGCCTCCTCTGCCATGGAAAACAGCGAGAATGCCGCCACCTCACGCGGTGTTTTGGGGCGTTTATCTATCATTGCGGTCTCTTCCTCCAAAAATCAGCACCAGACGCAGCAGCTGTGCCAGCGAGGTCGCCAGCGCGGCAACATAGGTCAGCGCCGCCGCTATGAGCGTCTTTTTCGCCATCGGGTACTCGTCTGCGGTCAGCAGGCCGTTCTGCTGAATGGTCTGCAAAGCGCGGCGGGATGCATCCAGCTCCACCGGCAGGGTCACCAGCTGGAACAGCGTGGAAAGAGCGAACGCCGCAATGCCGATCGTGACGAGCGTGCTCGTGTTAAGGATCAGGCCGAGAATCAGCAGCGGCATCGCCGCCATCGAGCCGAACTGCGTCAACGGGATGATCGCCGCGCGCAGCTTGATCGGCGCATAGCCGATGGCGTACTGCACCGCATGCCCTGCCTCGTGCGCGGCGACGCCGATGGACGCCACCGACGTGGACGAGTACACCGCACTCGACAGCCGAATGACGTTGCTTCTCGGGTCAAAATGGTCGGTCAGCTTGCCGGAAACGTACTCAATCCGCACACCAGAAACGCCGTTGTACCGCAGGACCGCCTCCGCCGCCTGTGCGCCGGTCAGTCCCCGCAGATTTTGCACCCGCGAGTAGCGGTTAAACGTGCTGTTTACCTTGTTCTGCGCCCAGAATGCAAATAAAACGCACGGCAGAACCAGTACGATATAGTACATGTCAATGCCGTAATATCCATAGTAAGGCATAATAAATCCCTCCGGATGCTTTTAATGGAAAATTGAAAATGGAGAATTGAGAATTGCGGTATCGTCCTACGGACGATGATTTAATAACGGAGCATGCGCCGCACAGACGCAGCGCGGACGGAACTCGCGCAAGGATAGCGTCATTCTCCATTCTCAATTCTCAATTCAGCTTAGTGCCGACTTCGATTACGTGCCCACGCAGAAAGTCCGTCGCCTTCATTCTCTTACCGCCGACCAGCTGAATCTCGATCAGTTTGAGCGCACCCTCTCCGCACGCCACGGTCAGCCCCTTTTTCGGGTCGGCTTCGAGCACCGTGCCCGGCTCCCCCCTGCCGTTTGCCTTTTCGGCGGCAAACACCTTCAGGCGCTCACCGGAAAGCGTGGTCAGCGCGATCGGCCACGGATTCAGGCCGCGAATCAGACAGTCGATTTCATGTGCGGACTTGCTCCAGTCGATCACCGCCATCTGCTTATCCAGCATATGGGCGTAGCAGCTCTGCGCATCGTCCTGCGGGCGCGGCGTGATCTCATCTAGTTTGACGAGCGTTTGGGTCAAAAGTTCCGCACCGGACTGTGCCAGACGGTCGAAAAGTTCGCCTGCGGTCTCCTTCTCATCGACCTTGGTCTCATAGGTGAGCAGCATATCGCCGGTGTCCAGACCTTCCGCCATCTGCATGGTGGTAACGCCTGCCATTTCATCGCCCGCGATGACCGCCCACTGGATCGGAGCGGCGCCGCGCCAGCGCGGCAGCAGCGAACCGTGCACGTTGATGCAGCCGTGCGGCGGGATATCGAGTACCGCCTTGGGCAGCAGCTTGCCGTATGCCACCACGATGATAACCTCGGGTGCCAGCTCGCGCAGACGCGCCTGCTCGTCCTCATTTTTGAGGGTATTCGGCTGGAAAACCGGAATATCATGCTCAAGTGCGAGCGTTTTCACCGGCGGTGCAGTGAGAATCTGCTTGCGGCCCTGCGGCTTATCCGGCTGGGTGTACACGGCGCAGACGTCATGTCCGGCGTCGATGAGCGCCTGCAGGCTCGGCACGGCGAAGTCCGGCGTGCCCATGAATACGATACGCATTATTCCTCGTCACCACCCTGCATTGCCTCCGGGTCGATATACTCCTCGACCTTCTCGGTGAACAGATGACCGTCCAGATGCTCGGTTTCGTGGCAGAAGCACTGTGCAACGATGCCCTCGCCCTCACGCTCGAACCAGTTGCCATTGCGGTCCTGTGCGCGAATCTTCGCCCAGGTCGGACGGGTCACATAGCCGTAAACACCCGGCACGGACAGGCAGCCCTCGACAACGCGCTCGGAGCCTTTCTGCTCGATGACTTCCGGGTTTACCAGCTCGACCATCTCCTCCGGCTCCTTGTTCACATCCAGCAGCACAACAACGCGGCGCAGAATTCCCACCTGCGGTGCTGCCAGACCAACGCCGCCGGAGTTCTCGAGCGTCTCACGCATATCGTCGATCAGCGTGTGCAGGCGGTCGTCAAACTTCTCTACCTTGCGGCTGTGCTTGAGCAGCTGCTCGTCGCCCTCGGTCAAAATCTTTCTCAGTGCCATTGTTTTATTCCTCCACTTGATTCAGCTTATCCATGTATTTTTGTAAACATTCCTGTATATTTTTCTCATCGAGCGCCGGAAACGGCGTCACCGGCTGCGGTTTTCCGCTGCCGATATGCTTTTCCAGCCATGCCACATCGTGCCAGCCGTCAAACTTCCAGCCGGAGTCGTGCCACACGCCTGCGTCCGCAAAGCCCAGTCTGCGCTGCATGCGGATGCTCTTTTCGTTTGGCAGGGTCACGCAGCTGTACAGGTGGCGCAGCCCCTGCAGCTCGAGCAGGTCGATCAGGCACGCCAGCACGGTCATGCCCACACCATGTCCGTGGGTGCCCTGTGCCAGATAGATGGACAGCTCCGCATCCCAGTCGTACGCCGCGCGCTCACGAATGCGGTGCGCGTAGGCGTAACCCATGATAGCGCCGTCCTGCTCGCAGACGAGATACGGAAACGCAGCCGCCGTTTCGCGGATACGGTCCGCAAACGCTTCAGCCGTCGGCACATCATATTCAAACGTGATGGTTGTATTCGTTATGTAAGGCTCGTAAATCTTCAAAAGCGATTCTGCATCGTTTTCTGTTGCCCTGCGAATTACAAATTTGCTCATTGAATTAACCTTCTTTGCCGGGGTCTCAATTACTGCTACATTTCATTATTGGAATCCGCGAACACGGTAACGCCCCGGTTTTTACCGTCCTGCATAAACTCCCGCAGCACGCCCGAGATGAGCCTGCGCCATCTTGCGCAGTCCTTCGCACGGATGGTAAGGTGGTAGCGATACCGTCCCATCACCTTGACCATCTGCGCCGCGGCGGGGCCGAGCACGGGGGCTTTCACATCGGCAAACTGCCCTTCCATCAGGCTCTGCAGGCGTGTTTTGAGCGCGAGCAGACTGCTGAGCACCTGCTGCTCCAGTTCACCGACGGCGGTTATCATGGTGATGTCGCACACGGGCGGGCACCGAAGCGCTTCGCGCGTCTGCATTTCGCTCTCATAGAACGCCTCGTAGTCCTGCCGCGCGGCGGTCAGGATGACCGGATGCAGCGGGCTGTACGTCTGGATCACGGCGCGTCCGGTGTCAAATCGCCGTCCGGCGCGGCCGACCACCTGCGTGACGAGCGAAAACGTGCGCTCATGTGCGCGGTAGTCCTGCGCGTACAGGCTCTGGTCGGCATCGAGCACGCCGACCAGCGTGACGTTCTCAAAATCCAGTCCCTTGGTCACCATCTGGGTGCCGATAAGGATATCAGCTTCGCCTTTGCCGAATTTATTCAGCAGGCGTTCGTGTGCACCCTTGGCGGTCATGGTGTCCGCGTCCATGCGGAGCACCCGCGCGGACGGAAACCGCTCGTGCAGCTCCTCCTCCAGCTTCTGCGTGCCGGGCGTTTCGGTGAACAGGCTCGTGCTGCCGCACTGCGGGCATTTGCCGGTTATCTTGATGGATGCGCCGCAGTAGTGGCACATCGCGCGGCCGGACACCGAATGGTAGGTCATGGTGGTCGAGCAGGACGGGCACTCGGGCACCCAGCCGCACACGCCGCAGCCGATCACGCGGCTGTTGCCGCGCCGGTTGAGGAACAGGATGGCCTGCTTTCCCTTTTCGAGCGTGCTGATCAGTT
>ENA-ORUQ01002579-ORUQ01002579.1-human-gut-metagenome-genome-assembly--contig:-NODE-2579-length-14095-cov-8.690954_pt1 | contig 14095 bp, 10 predicted proteins | sample MGYA00242081_ERZ509211 | MGnify/ENA primary metagenome ERZ509211 (study PRJEB26280, sample SAMEA2338785) | human gut metagenome | biome: human gut; feature: human-associated habitat; material: faeces...
GCAGCGAGAGTGGCCGGGTGCAGTCCCTGCGGGGGCTGGGCCTGCTGCCCACCCGGACGGTCTTCTCGGAGCAGAAGCGCCGCACCCAGGTCACGGCCACGGTCACGGCAGAGCCCTTTGCCGGGGCAAAGCTGACGGGGTATGAGATCCACACCGGCCGGACCGTGGTGGAGGGCACGCCCTTTGATACCCTTGCGGACGGCCAGCCCGAGGGCTGTGTCAACGGCAGTGTGTTTGGAACCTACCTCCACGGCCTCTTTGATACCGGCGAATTGACCGAAAAACTGACCGTGTTTTTGTGCAAACAGAAAGGCATCGCCCCGGAAGCCGCTGCCCTTGTGCCTATGGAGCAGTACCGCCAGCAGCAGTTTGATCTGCTGGCCGACGGCGTGCGGAGCGCGCTGGACATGGCCGCGGTTTACCGGGCCATGGAAATGGAGCGCTGAGATGGAACAGGGACTTTTGCACCTCTATTACGGGGACGGAAAAGGAAAGACCACCGCCGCCATGGGCCTGGCCCTGCGGGCACTGGGCAGCGGCAAACGGGTGGTCATCGTCCAGTTTTTGAAAGGCGGAAACAGCGGGGAGATCCCGCTGCTGGCAAAGCTGGGGGCCGAAATTTACCGGGGCAAGGCGGGGCAGAAATTCGTCTTCCAGATGAATGAAGCCGAAAAAGCCGCCACCCGGGAATTACAGAACCGGAACCTGCGGAACGCCATGGCCCGGCCTGCGCAAACGCCTTTTGCAGGCTTTTCCAGAAGATGGCCCGGTTGGCGGAGTAGATGCTCACCCGCAGCACGGCGGCTCCCTCCCGGCCGCGCTCGTTCAGGTACCAGTTGATGGCGGTGGTCTTGCCGTAGCCCATGGGAGCCACCACCGCCGTCAGGCTGCTGCGGGCAACGGGCTGCAGGCTGTGCCGCATCCGCTCCGAGATGTAGATGATATTCAGTTCCGGCTTTTGTCTGAGCATCCGCGTCCCTCTTTTCTATTCTTATTGATTATATTACCACAAATCTCTAGAAGTTGGAAGTAAAGCCTGCATCACAAAAAACATGGTTTCCATCACAAAAACCTGTTTGGCCGCACCGGATCCCCATGGTACAATATCCTCAAATCATTTTAAGATAAGGAGTCTCTTTTTATGGAAACGACCTCAAAACGCAAGTCCGGCACCACGGACCTTACGGTGGGCAAGCCGTTGTTCCAGATTTTGCGGTTTGCGCTGCCGCTGGTGCTGGGCACCCTGTTCCAGCAGCTGTACAGCTTTGCGGACACCGTCATTGTGGGCCGGTGCCTGGGCACCGACGCACTGGGTGCGGTAGGCACCACCTACTCCCTCAACTTCCTCATCCTGGGCTTTGTGCAGGGTGCCTGCGTGGGCTTTGGCATCCCGGTAGCCGAGACGTTCGGTGCCAAGGATAAGGGCGGCCTGCGGAAGTACCTGTTCAACGGTGCCCTGCTCTGCGTGGTGCTGAGCGTGGTGTTCACCCTCTTCACCACCCTGATGGCGGGCCCGCTGCTTCAGCTCATCCACACGCCGGAAGAGCTGTACGCGGACGCCGTGCTCTACATCCGGATCATCTTCCTGGGCATCCCGGCCACGGTGCTGTACAACTACGCTTCCAGCGTGCTCCGTGCCATGGGCGACTCCCAGCACCCGTTCTATTTCCTGCTGGCGGCCAGCGTGCTGAACATCGGGCTGGATTACCTGCTCATCGTCTCCATGGGCATGGGCGTGGACGGCGCGGCCCTTGCCACCGTCCTCAGCCAGCTACTCAGCGGCGGGCTGTGCGCGTTCTGGTTCTTTACCCGGACGGCCAAGCAGGAGGAGCTCACGTTCCGGGGTCAGAGCAGCCTGCTCTCCGCCGGGCACTGTAAGCGGCTGGCCTACATCGGCTTTCCCATGGGCTTTGAGTATTCCGTCTCGGCCATTGGCGCCGTCATCATGCAGGACGCCATCAACCTGCTGGGCAGTACCGCGGTAGCCGCCCAGACTGCCGGTGAGAAGATCCGCCAGATGTTCACCCTGCCCATGGAGAGCGTGGGCATGGCCATGGCCACCTATGTCGGTCAGAACCATGGTGCCCACCGCACCGACCGCATCCAGCAGGGCATCAAGGACGGCTGCACGATCCAGCTGACCTACTGCGTGGCCGCCTGGGTCGTCATCTTCTTCGTCAAGCCTTACGCCGTGGGGCTGGTGCTGGGCGATGCAGACCCCGCCGTGACCGCCGGAGCCATCCAGTACCTGACCATTATGAGTCTGCTGTTCTGCTTCCATGGCCTCCTGATGATCTTCCGCAACACGCTGCAGGGCCTGGGCTACAGCGTGCAGGCCATCATTTCCGGCGTGGGCGAGCTCATCGGCCGCAGCCTGGGCGGCCTGCTGGCCGTGAAAACAGGCCTGGGCTATGTTGGCATCTGCCTTTCCAACCCCTTTGCCTGGGGCCTGGCCATGCTGTACTGCATGTTCATGGTGCGCCGGATGCTCAAGCGGGAAGACTAAAGAATACCAAAACCAAAAGAAAGGCCGAGGCCTGCGGGAGCTTTCCCACAGGCCTCGGCCTTTTTATAGAAGAAGATTGGAAGTGGCAGTTTAGTCTTCAGCCATGCCGATGAGGTCGAACTTCTCGGTCGAGATGGTGACGGTGAAGTCTTTCTTGGCAGGCTTGTTGAACTTGACCCAGATGGTGCGGTCAGACAGGTTGTAGTACCAGCCGGACTCTGCTTCCTCCCAGCCATCGCGGACGATGTACCGGGTGAGCTGCTCGCCATCCACGCTGGCCCAGAACGCACCCTTTTTCTTGCTGACCAGCTTGATGGTCATGCGCTCCACGGGAGACTCGTAGGTGCCCTCGGTGGAGAAGTGGATATCGGTGCGGTCGCCGGCCTTGACGTCGATGGTGGTCTTGGCGTAGACACCGTTCTTGTAGTCCTCGGTGTGGCCGTCGTCGTCATACAGCACAAAGCTGGTGTCGGTCTCGGCCGCGACCAGCAGGTCGAGCTGATGCATGGTGTCGCGGAGGATGTGCTTGACGTCCTCGCTGGTGGCCACGATGGCGCTGCCGCGCAGGAACATGGGGATGCTTGCCAGAGTGACCGGGATCTCGATGGTCTGGCCGCCCTCATACTCGCGCAGGTTGTCGCTCATATCGTACCACTTGCAGCCGGCGGGCAGGTAGATGGTGCGGGTGGTTGCACCCTTTTCCACCACGTTTGCCACCAGGATGCTCTTGCCGAACATAAAGGTCAGGTTCTTGTCGGTGTAGCACTTGGGATCGTCCGGGAACTCCAGGAACAGCGGGCGCCATGCCGGCATACCGTCCTGGTTGCTCTCGTACATCAGGGAGTACAGGGTGGGCATCAGGCGGTAACGCAGCTTGTAAGCCTCGCGGATGTAGGGCAGGTTCTCCTCATACATCCAGGGCTGGGTGACGGTGTTGTCGTTGTTGGCGGAGTTCAGGCAGAAGCGGGGCTGGAGCACGCCGTTCTGCAGCCAGCGGAGCAGCAGCTCAGCCTCCGGAGCCGGGCCGGCAAAGCCGCCGATGTCGCAGCCCATATTGGAGCAGCCGGACAGGCCCATGCCCAGAATGGTGGCAATGTTGAACTTGACGGTGCGCCAGTCGGTGAGGTTGTCGCCGCCCCAGACCTGTGCATAGCGCTGGATACCGGCGTAGCCTGCACGGTTGATGATGTAGGGACGCTCGCCGGGGTAGACCTCGGCCAGAGCATGCTTGGCGGTGTAAGCCATCAGGTTGGAGTGGAGGATCTTCAGCTCGGCCATGGTGCCCTTCTTGCCCTCGAAATCGCACTGGGCATCACGGTCTTCCACGCCGTCCATCTCGCAGTTGTCGTTCCAGACGGTCTTGGTGCCCATCTTGAGGATGTTCTCCTCCAGCAGCTGCTTCCAGGTATCGCGGCCCTTGGGACCGGTGAAGTCGAAGAAGCGGCCCTCGCCGCCCCACCAGCGGCCATAGTACGGAGCCTTGCCGTCCGGGGTCTTGATGAAGACATCGTTCTTCTCGAACAGGTCGATGTAGGGGTGACGCTTCAGGATGCCCGGCTTCAGGTTGGGGATGACATTGATGCCGCGGGCATTCATGTTTTCAAAGAACTTCTTGGGGTCCGGGAAGCGCTTGTGGTTCCAGTTGAACACATAGCGCAGGTTGTCCTCTTCGCCGCTGGAATAGCCGGAAGCCAGCCAGAAGTTGTCGATGAGGATGCCCTCTTTCTCGTGCTTGTCGATGACCTTGTAGATCTCCTCATCGCAGTTCTTTTCCAGCTCCGCGTAGTACATGGTGGAAGCGCAGTAGCCCAGAGACTGCTTGGTGGGCAGAGCGCTGCGGCCGGTCAGCAGGGTGTACTCGTTGAGGATATCCGGCAGGGTGGGGCCGGCCAGCAGGAACAGGTCGATGTCGCCGCCGTCGGTCTGGTAGTAGCAGTAGCGCTCCCAGTAACCGGACAGCTCCTCGCCCAGGTCGAAGACGCAGTCATAGGAGTTGTGGTAGAACAGGCCGATGGGGCGGCGGTCCTTCTCGTTCACACGGATGTAGAACGGAATGTGCTTGTACATCGGGTCGCCGGTCTCGGGGTCGTGGCCGATGGCGTCCTTGGGGGACATGCGCAGGCGGCGGCCTTTCTTGTCCAGGTGGCCGGTCTTCTCGCCAAAGCCGAAGAAGTGGTCATACTCGCGGTCCACCTTGGAGAAGTGGGTCAGGCGGCCGATCTGGTCTTTCTCGAACGCGCGCTCCCGCAGATCCTGATACAGCAGCTTGCCCTCTTTGTCGTACATCTCAAAATGGAACGGCTTCTTGAACAGCTTCAGGGTAACGTGAGCGGTCTCAAAGGTCAGGCACTTCTCATCCTCGGTGCAAGGCACATCCAGCGCGGTGATGCGGGTGCGCTCGTCCTTGAGCAGGTCGTCCATGCGGTCGGGCCATGCGGTGGTCACCAGGGTGTAGGACTCCTCCTCCATGGGGGTGCCCTTGTCGAAGTGGACGCGGACACGGATGATGTCATCCGTCATGAAGATCAGCTTTACGTCCGCGGCGTCGCCGTGGATGAGGTAGCCATTCTCCGTTTTTTCAAAGGATTCAAAACTGCGAAGCAGCATAACAGGTTCCTCCGTGTTGTTTTTTATTACATGCCGATCAGGTCGAACTGCTCAAACGAAACGGTCAGGTTGTAGTCCTTGCCCGGGTTTGCATACTTGACCTCGACCGCTTTCTTGGTCTGGCTGTAGTACCAGCCCTCAGCAGCCTCGTCGAACTTGCGGCGGTTGAGGAAGTGCTCGATCTTGCGGCCGTCCAGAGTGACCCAGAACGGGCTCTTCTCCTTGGCGATCATCTCCACCTTGACGGTCTTGACGGTGTCCTCATAGCTGCCCTCAGAGGTGAAGTCCATGGTGACACGCTCACCGGCGGTGGTGGTGATGGTGGTCTTGCGGAAGACGCCGCTCTTGAAATCGTTGGTCACGCCGTCATCATCATACAGAGTGGTGGTAACGGTGCCCTTGGGAGCCACGATGAGGTGGAGGTCGGTGGTGTGGTCCCCCTCCATGGTCATCAGCTGGTTATCCGCCATGGCGATGACAGCGCCCTCACGGATGAACATGGGGATGCTTGCCATGGTGACGGGGATCTCGATGGTCTGGCCGCCCTCGTAGCAGCGCATCTTGTTGCTCCAGTCGTACCACTTGCAGCCTGCGGGCAGGTAGACCTTGCGGGTCTTGGCACCCTCCTCGATGACGTTGGCCACCAGAATGTCACGGCCGAACAGGAACTCGAAGCTCTCCTCGTAGACGTTGGGGTCATCCTGGAAATCGTAGACCAGAGCGCGCATGATGGGAGCACCCGTCTTGCTTGCGTTGTACTCCGCGCTGTACAGATACGGAGTGAAGCGATAACGCAGCAGGATCGCGTCACGAATGAGATCTGCAGAGCCGCGGAACATCCAGGGCTCGGTCACGGTGTTATCGTTGGAAGCGGAGTGGATGGAGAAGCGGGCCTGGAAGATGCCCTGCTGCACCCAGCGGACGAACAGCTCCTCGGTGGGAGCGGGGCCTGCAAAGCCGCCGATATCCGCGCCCTCATTGGGCTGGCCGGAGAGGCCCATGCCGGTGATAATGGGGATATTGTACTTCAGGGACTTCCAGCTGGTGTAGTTATCACCGCACCAGGTCTGCGCGTAGCGCTGGATGCCGGCGCTGCCGCTGCGGCAGACCATATAGGGACGAGCCTTGGCATTGTGTTCCACAACCGCGTCTGCACCCACCTTGCACATCAGGGTGCTCATAATGGGCTTCAGCTGAGCGATGGTGCCGCCCTTGCCGTCAAAGTCGCAGATGTCGTCCTTATCCATCAGACTGTCATACTCGCAGTTGTCGTTCCAGACGGAATCGGTGCCCACGGCAATGATGGACTCGGTCAGGTACTTCTTCCAGGCTGTACGGCCCTCGGGTTTGGTGAAGTCCCAGAAAGCGCCGTCGCCGCCCCACCATTTGCCAACGCCGTAGTTCTCGGGGTGTTTGCTGTCTTTCACAAAGACATCGTCGGCGTTAAATTCATCAAAGCGGGGGTTGCACAGCAGGACGCCCGGCTTGACGTTGGGCACGTTCTGGGCGTGCTTTTCGTTCATGGCATGGAAGTAAGCACTGGGGTCCTTGAAGCGCTCAGTGTTCCAGGTAAAGACACAGCGCTTGTTGTTCTGGCTGGTGTAGCCGCTGGACAGGTGGAAACCATCAATGGGGAAGCCCTCTTCCTTGATGGTATCAACGAATCCCAGCACAGCGTCGTCGCTGTCTTTCTCCAGCTCGGGGTAGTACATGCTGGAGCCCTGATAGCCCAGAGCACGCTTGGGCAGCAGAGCCGGACGGCCGGTGAGCAGGGTGTAGTTGTCCACAACGCGGGCGATGGTGTCGCCGCCGATCAGGAAGCAGTCCAGATCGCCGCCGTCGGCCTGGAAGTAGGTGTAGCGGGGCCAGTAGTTGCTCTTCTCGCGGCCCATGTTGAACACGGACTCGTAGAAGTTGTGGTAGAACACGCCGACAGCCTTTTTGGTGTCACGGTCCAGACGGATGTAGAAGGGGATGTGCTTGTAGAGGGTATCCATCTTCTCAGCATCGTAGCCCATCGCGTCGGTAGCACGCTCACGCTGGAACGTCTTGTTCTTGTCCAGCTCGCCGGTCTTCTCGCCAAAGCCGTAGAAGCAGTCGTCCTCTTTCATCCGGCTGTAAGCCACAACGCGGTTGTTGGAGTCCTTGACGAACGGGTTGCCGGGCAGGGTGCTGTACAGCTCCGAGCCGTCAGCGGACAGCAGCTTGAAATTGATGGGGTCCTTCTCGACCACCAGAGTCACCTTGCCGGTGGCAAAAGTGATGGTCTTGTCGTCCTCGGTGACCTCAGCCGCAAAAGGCTCCACGCGGGTGCGCTCGCCCTTGAACAAGTCGTCCATACGGTCTTCCCAGGCGGTGGTCATCAGGATGTAGGATTCCTCGGCCAGCTCGTGGTCAAAGCTGGCGCGGACACGGACGATCTCGTCGGTCACGAAGCAGACCTTGACATCCGCGTTGTCGGTGTGCAGCAGGAAAGCGCCGTCCTTGCGCTCCATGCCGGTAAAACGGGAGCAGATTTCCATAATGCAGTTCCTCATTTGTTTTTGTGGGGTGTGGTTTCGGATACAAAAAGCCCCCATTCCCCCTCAGATGCATGATATCTTCAGAGAAACGGGGGCAAACATTCAGTTGCTCAACCCAGAGCAGTCAATCTCACATGGTCCAGCCCAGGCTGGGGACGAGGCCGCACAGATAAGGCACGACCAGAGCGATGGCCGGAATAAAGGTGACCAGGAACAGTGCCACGACCATGGCGGCGAACAGAGGCACAATGTACTTGGTAACGCCCTCGATCTTGACCTTGCCGACGCCGCAGCCAACGAACAGGCAGGAGCCGACGGGAGGAGTGACGGAGCCGATACCCAGGTTCATGATGAGCATGATGCCGAACTGGACATCGCTCATGCCGATGCTGCGGGTGATGGGCAGGAAGATCGGGGTGAAGATCAGAACGGCAGGAGTCAGGTCCAGGAACATGCCCATGACCAGCAGGAAGACGTTCATGATCAGCAGGATGACATAACGGTTGCTGGAAACGCTCATCAGGGCGTTGCTGATCGCAGCCGGGATGCCGGAGTAGCTCATGACGTAAGACATGATGGAGGAAGCGGCAATCAGGAACAGGATGGTAGCGCTGCTCTCCATGGTGTCAGCCAGCAGGTTGTAGAAGCTCTTCAGGGTCATCTCTCTGTAGAGGATGGAGAGCAGGCCGCAGTACAGGCACAGGACAACGCCGGCCTCGGTCGCGGTGAAGAAGCCTGCCAGAATACCGCCCATGACGATGATGACGGCCAGCAGAGAGGGCACTGCATCAATGATGATCTTGATGGCGGGATCGGGATCCTTGACGTCCGAGGACTTGTAGCCTTTCTTGACCGCGATGAACACAGCCAGACCAGCGACACACAGACCCATCAGGATGCCGGGCAGGTAGCCGCCCATGAACAGAGCAGCAACGGAAACGCCGCCAGCGGTGATGGAGTACAGGATCAACGGACCAGACGGGGGGATCAGGATGCCGGTAGGAGCCGAGCAGATGTTGACGGCCGCGGAGTAGTTGGGGTCGTAACCCTCATCCAGCTCCAGAGGAGCCATGATGGAGCCCATTGCGGAAGTAGCTGCCACGGAAGAACCGGAAACGGCGCCGAAGAACATGTTTGCCAGAACGTTGGTGGCAGCCAGGTAACCGGGCATCTTACCAACGGCCAGACGGGCCAGACGGACAAGGCGCTTTGCAATGCCGCCCTTGTTCATGATGTTGCCGCCCAGAGAGAAGAACGGCAGAGCCAGCAGAGAGAAAGAGTCAATGCCGGAGAAGCAGCGCTGTGCCGCGGTCAGTGCGAAAATCGCGGGGTCCATGCTGAACAGGGCCGTGAAGATGGATGCGATGCCGATGCCTGCAGAGATAGGCACACCGGCCAGCAGCATCACAAAAAAGGAACCGAACAGCAGTAACGTAGCCTGTGCAACCATTATGCGTTTTCTCCTTTCTTTTCTTTACTGTCCAGGAAGAGCTGAACGTACTTCAGCACGCGGGCCAGAATGATGAAGATGCCGGAAATCGGCAGGATGGAATACAGGAGCTTAAAGGGAATGCGCATAACCGAGGAAACGTTGGTAGCGTTCGCGGCCAGCTTCCAGCCGCCATACACGAAGACATAGCCAACGAAGAAGACGATGGCAGCCTCGATGAAGACGCTCAGAAAGACATTGAACGCGCCCTTTGCACGGCCCTTGACCAGGTCCAGTGCCAGGTGCTTGTCTTTGTAGAAGCAGTATGCGGAACCGATCATGGAAGCCCAGATCAGAACGTAGCGCAGGAACTCATCGGTGACCGTGGAGGGGTTGCGCAGGATCCAGCGGGTAAAGATCTGCCAGGTGCCGCCTGCCAGCAGGGCGAACATTGCCACTGCCATCAGGAAACGCATGACGTTATCCAGAATTTTATCCAGTTTTTTCACAAGATCATCTCCTTGAGCTTGGTTCCTCCCGCGCGGCCACGGGCAAAGGCACTCAACGCCCTGCCCGCGGCCTTTAGGAGGCAAGAATCAGAATGGAACCGCGGCCGATCAGGCCATTGCGCGGATCTCTTCCACGACCGCATAGGTGGTGGGGTTCGCGGTCTTGAGGTTCTCGTAGATGGGCTGCACAGCAGACTGGAATGCGGCGATGTCCACGTCCTTGACCAGCTCGACGCCGTTCTGGTTGACAGCCTTGTCCAGAACCTCGTCCTCGAAGTTCTTCCAAGCGGTCTTGTACTCCTCGGTAGCAGCCTTGGCGCACTCGGTCACAGCGGACTTCTGATCGTCAGAGAACTGGTTCCAGATGTTGGAGGAGATGATGACCATATCGGGGATGCGGGTGTGCTCGTCGAAGCAGTAGTACTTGGTGACGTCGCCGTGGTCACGCAGAGCGGTGACGTTGTTCTCAGCGCCATCGATAACGCCCTGCTGCATACCGGTGTAGATATCGCTGTAGCCCATAACGGTAGCGGAGCCACCCAGGCAGTTCATCATGTCGATTGCCATCTGGCTGTCCATGGTGCGGATCTTCAGGCCCTTCAGGTCAGCCGGGGTGCGGATGGCGGTAGCCTTGGTATAGAAAGAGCGAGCGCCGGAATCCAGCCAGGTCAGGCCGCGGAAGCCCTGATCGTCGGTGGACTCAAAGACAGCCTGTGCGGAATCGCTGTCCATGTAGGTGTAGTAGTGAGTCTGATCGTCGAAGACATAAGGCACGGAGAAAGCGTTGTACTTCTCGCTGAAGTTGCCCAGCGTGGAAGCGGAGACCTTAGCCATGTCCAGAGCGCCGGCCTGGATCTGGGAGATCATATCAGACTCGCTGCCCAGGGTGCCGTTGGGGATGATCTGGATGTTGACAGTGCCGTTGGTCTTCTCCTTGACCTGCTCTGCAAAGCTGGTCAGCTGGATGTGAACAGCATGGTCCTCAGCCAGGTTGTGGCCCAGCTTCAGGTTGAAGCTGCCGCCTGCAGCAGCTGCCGCGCCGGAAGCAGCAGTGCTGCCTGCTGCAGAGTTGTTGGAAGAACCGCCGCAAGCGGTGAGCAGAGCGGAAGCGCCTGCAACTGCCAGAACCTGAACGAACTGTCTACGAGAGATTTTCATAGTGGATTTCCTTTCTTCTTCTTGCTTGTGTATGTATGCCACATCACAGCCGGTCGGCCGTGAAACAACAAATTTGGAATGCAGCGGTCAGGACTCGCCGCGGTGGAACCGATCTTTCACCATCTGGATCAGATCTTTCAGGTTGAGGCCCCACAGGCTCTTGGGCTGCTGCCAGTCCTTGCCGGTCTCTTTGGCAAGCACCTTGGCAAACCGCTCGGGGTTCGCCGGCAACAGGCTGCCTTTGGGGATCATCACCGCCATCTGGCGGCTCTGGAACAGGTAGAAGTACTGGTCGTCCTCGACCAGGCGGTCGATCTTATCAAACGGAATGTGGGCACCGTTTTCCACGTCCACGCCGCCTGCGTTGATCCGGCAGCTGACCGTGCTCTCGGCCCCGCCCCGCTGCATGATGACGCCCTCGGCCGCCACCCGGCTTAGAAAATCCGGCATGGCGAACATCGCGCACCCCACCAGCAGGCAGAGTACCTTGACCACCGTTGGGATGGGAACGAAGAGTGCCAGCATCACCAGCGCAAATGCCACGGCCAGCCAGACCAGCCGCTGCATCCCCTCGTAGGTGTAAAACTCGGTGCGGAACATCCGGCGGATGGTCTCATCGTTAAAGATCACTTTGGCTTCAAAATGATTTTTAGAAGTCTGCATGAGCGCTCCCTTTCCGTCAGTCACGAAACACGACGGCTGCATTTGTAAAATATACCAAAAATTTTGTCACTGTTTTGTCATTTTTGTTCTTGTCGTCTTCTTGCACTCATATCATACTAAAATTCCAATCCGTTTTCTTGCGGTTTTGTGATTCAAATATTGCAATTTGTGATATCAGCTGATATACTAGAGCCAAAATCAACGATAAAGCACATTTCTGATATTTTTCACAAAGGTGGAATCGCTATGGAACTCGAGCGCGTTACGCATTATGTCGATAATGTCCTCACACAGGCGGAAGCACGGATGGGGCTGCGCAACACAAAACTGCTAGTGGCATGGTATACCAACCAAAAAAACGACCAGTCCGTGGTCCATTCCCACCCCTACCATGAGCTGGTGCTGCCCATCGGCGGTAGCACCGTGCGTTACTCCATCGATGGCAGTGTTTATCTGGTGCATGTCGGCGAGCTCATCTACTTCCCTGCTCAGATCTACCACGCCGGCATCTTCAATATTGATAACGACCACTCTGACCGTCTGGTCATCCAGATCGACGACGCCCTCTGGCAGGCCTGCCGCCGCAACGCAAACCTGAAAAACGCCGCCTGGATGCACAGCATCACCGTGCTGGACCCGGATGTCTGCAACAAGTGGGATTTTCAGAGCCTTTTTGTGCGGATGGCCCAGAGCCTGGAATTGCCAGCCCAGATGCGTGACATCGTTTTTGAAGCCCAGGTGTCGGAGATGATGCTGCTCATCACGCTGGCCACCGGCAGCGGCCAGACCACGGCCCCCAGCAGCACCAACGTTCTGGTGCAGCGTGCCGTGTCCTACCTGCAAGCTCACTATCAGGACCCGACCCTCACCACGGTAAAGCTGGCCCAGGAGCTCTATGCCAGCCGGGAGCACCTCTCCCGCGCGTTTAAAGAGTGTACCATGGAGAGCATCCACAGCTACCTGACCCATCTGCGGATGCAGCACTGCCGCAAGGCACTGGAAGATGGTGTCTCCGTCCTCAACGCCTGCACCGAGAGCGGCTTCCCGGATTACAGCAGCTTCCTCAAAACGTTCCGGCGGCTGTATGGCATCACACCCGCGGAGTATCGCTCCCAGAACCGGAAGAAGGTTTGATTACGGAACGTATTGAGAGAAGCAAAAACTCCATCATGGATATGAAAAGCAGCCACCTATGCTGTATGGCAAATGCAAAACGAGGCCGTTCCCTCTCTTTTCCAGAGAAGCGGAAACGGCCTCGTTTTGTTTATTTTTTTCGGTATTCCCGCGGGGTCATGCCGAAGTGCGCCTTGAACGCCCGGTTGAAATAGGAGAGGTTTTCGAATCCGCACCGGGAGGCGATGGTCAGGACGGTCTCGTCCGTGGTCTGCAGCGCCTCGGCGGCGGCATTCAGGCGGTATTCGTTCAAAAAGGCAACGAAGCTCTGCCCGGTCATCTGCCGGAACCAGCGCATGAAATGGCTGGCGCTGAAAGAGCAGACCCCGGCGGCATCGGCGACCCGGAGCACCTCGGCATAATGGGCCGAGAGCCATTGCAGAACGGCTTTCAGCCGCTGGGTGTCGGCTGTTTCCGCGGGGAGCTGCTGCTTCCCCTGCGCAATGAGCAGGGAAAGAAAGCGCAGCAGCGCCCCCTTGACCAGCAGCTCGTAGCCGGGGAGCTTGGCGCGGTTGGCTTCCTCCACCTCCCGCAGGCAGGCAGCAGCCGGAAGGTAGCACAAGTCGTTCGGGGTCAGACGTGCCTGCAGCGACAAGCGCCCGCTTTGGAGCGGCAGCAGATACTTCTCGGCGCAAAGGTCTTCCGCGCCGCCCAGAAGCTCCAGCGCGAAGATGATATTTTCGTATTCCATGCACTGCCCCTCGGCCTGCCGCAGGGCGTGGAGGGTGCCTGGCGTAAAAATGAAGATGTCCCCCATGCGGGCCGGGCAGGTCACAGCGCCCACCTGCACCAGTCCTATGCCCCGCTTGACAAAGACCAGCTCCATGCTCTCCTGCCAGTGGAGCGCTACCTGTGGAAAATCCCCCGGAATGGCGCAGGGATACAGATTAAAGGGGAAACGCACGGCACCGTGCTGCTTGGTCTCCTGCAAAGATGCCTGATTTTGCATCGTCTCACCTCCTGATGATAGGATTGTACCACAGTCTGCACTTTTTAGGCAAGATTTTGATTGTTTTATGTGGTATATCTGGAAGTACAGATGTCAAACCTGTTTTCCGTAGCAAAGGAGGATGCATTTATGAGCTTTACCGAACTGTTACAGAGTCTCACGGGCAAGCCACTGGTGGACTGCACCGATCAGGAGCTGTATCTGGCACTCCTGGAGCTTGTGCGGCAGAAGAGCGCCGACCATGTGCAGCCGGTCACTGGACGCAAGCTGTACTATATCAGCGCCGAATTTCTCATCGGCAAGCTGCTGTCCAACAACCTCATCAATCTGGGGCTGTACGATGAAGCCCGCGATGCACTGGCTGCCGCCGGCAAGAGCCTTTCCGATATCGAAGAGGTGGAGCCGGAACCCTCTCTGGGCAACGGCGGTCTGGGCCGTCTGGCGGCCTGCTTCCTCGACTCTCTGGCAACGCTGAATCTGCCCGGCGACGGCGTGGGCCTGCGGTATCACTTCGGCCTATTCCGCCAGTCCTTTGAGGACGGCGTGCAGAACGAAAAGCCCGACCCGTGGCTCACCGCC
>ENA-ORUQ01002585-ORUQ01002585.1-human-gut-metagenome-genome-assembly--contig:-NODE-2585-length-14060-cov-2.681185_pt1 | contig 14060 bp, 10 predicted proteins | sample MGYA00242081_ERZ509211 | MGnify/ENA primary metagenome ERZ509211 (study PRJEB26280, sample SAMEA2338785) | human gut metagenome | biome: human gut; feature: human-associated habitat; material: faeces...
TACGGAAAATATTTCCTGCACCGAAATGAACCCATACCGGTGCTTTTTTTGTTTCCTCTGTCACCTGTTCGATCGAATAGGACGGAAGCTTGATTCCTGCTGCTTCCCAGGCAGCTGTCTCTTTGATTCCATTTAATGTCAGTTTCATATTTGCCACGCTTTCTTTTTCGTATAACAAGATGTTGGGGCCAAAAGCTTTTGACCCCTCTGATACCGGACTGCTCTGCACTGCGTGCTCCCGCAATCCCCAAAACATTCGTAATTCGCTCATTTTTCTTCGAAAAATGGCTACAGATTATTTCTCGGAGGCTTTGGCATTTTTGTCGATCGCTTCCCAGAGTCCGTTCAGATAAGTTGCACCGAGTGCACGGTCATATAAACCATATCCCGGTCTGCCGATCTCATCCCAGATCATTCTGCCGTGATCCGGACGGATATATGTATCCGGGCATGTATCGTAGATCGCCTTCATGATCTCGTAAAGATCCAGGGATCCGTCAGAGGAAAGGTGGGATGCCTCACGGAATTTGTGGTATCCGAGGAATTTTACATTGCGGACATGCATTGCATTGATTCTGTTCATCTCACCAAAGTGACGGATGATCTCCGGGATATTGTTGTCCGGATTGGATCCGAGTGAACCTGTGCAAAGGCAGAGTCCGTTTGCCGGTGAATCATGCAGAGCGCAGATCTTATCGAAATCCTCCTGGCTGTGAGCGATTCTCGGAAGACCGAAGATCGGCCAGGCCGGATCATCCGGATGGCATGCCATCTTGACACCAACCTCTTCACATACCGGAATGATCGCATCAAGGAAATACTTATAGTTTCTGCGAAGATCATCTGCTGTGATATTCTCATACTGTTTTAATGTCTTTTCAAGCTCTGCAAGGCGCTCCGGCTCCCAGCCCGGAAGGGAGAAGCCATTGCTGTCTTCTGCTGTTTTCTTTACAATGTCAAGCGGAGTCATCTCTCCAAGATCCTTCTCATCGAAGTACAGGGAGTTGGAGCCGTCCTCGGGGATCTCCCGGGCCAGGTCGGTCCGCAACCAGTCGAACACCGGCATGAAGTTGTAGATGATGACCTTCACGCCCACCTTGGCCAGGTTGCGGATGGTCTCGCAGTAGTTGGCAATGTACTGATCCCGGGTGGGCAGGCCCATCTTGATGTCCTCATGGACGTTGACGGACTCGATGACCTCGCACTCCAGGCCCGCCTCGTGGATGTGGTCCACATAGGCCTTGCACTCCTCGTAGGTCCACACCTCACCGGCGGCTTTCTCATCCAGCACGCCCATCAGGCCGCTCATACCGGGGATCTGCTTGATCTTCTTCAGGGAGATGGGGTCACGGCCCTCGCCGTACCAGCGGAATGTCATTTTCATATACGGTTTCCTCCTGTCGTATTCAGTCAGTCGTCGCACTTCCACAGGCCCAGGGCCGGGGTGCCGACAAAGTAGATCTCCTCACCGTCGGGCAGAGTGTTCCAGCCCTCCTTGAGCGTATGGGGATCATAGCGCTTGCTGATCTCATCGTAATTGGCCCACTGATATCCCACGGACTCAATTTCTTCCTTGCTCATAAGCTCCGGCTTGGTGCAGTAGGTGACGGTAAAGCGGCCGTCGGTGCTGCCCTGAATCAGGTGGGCGGCGCTCATGATCTTATCCGTGCCGAAAGCGCCCTTGTTGAACAGGTCCAGCACATAGTCGCGGCCCTTGTAGCCGAACTTCCGGGTCATGGCATCCATTTCCTCGTTCTCGCCGAAGGCCCGCACACCGGGAGCCAGAATCACCAGCTCGCCGCCGTCGGCCACGATCATGCGGGTACGGTAGATGCCCTTGTTGCCCACCCAAGTGGTCTTGAGCTCCTCGGGATCCAGGTACGTAACCACCTTCTTGGCCCGGCGCTCCACGTGGACAATGTTGAGTTCCTGGGCCAGCTCGCAGGCCTTTTCGAAGGGCACGCGGCTGTCGCCGATGTAGAGGCCGTTGAGGGACGTCACATCGTTTTCCCGGGTGGTAACCGTCTGGAGGAACACCACCGGCAGCTTGCCGTCAATGAAGTGCTGCTGGGCATAGTCATACAGCACCCGGGCGGGGCAGTCCCGCACGCCCAGAGCCTGCTCCATACCGCAGATGGCGGAGAGCATATGGCTCTTGTTGATCATGGCGCGGCCGCCCAGACCCACAAACAGGTTCTTGGAGTAGTTGGCCATGCCCACCACCTCGTGGGGCACCACCTGGCCCACGGACAAAATCAGGTCAAAGCCGCCGTCCACCAGCAGGTGGTTGACTTCCACCTCGATATCCGTGACATACAGCCCCTTGCTGATCTCAGAGACCACTTCCTGGGGCACCTTGCCCAGCACGGTGGTGTCATACTGCCAGCGGTGAATCAGAATGTCCTCATCGGGCACCACATCACCGAAGAACTTCTGCTTTTCCTCAGGACTGACCGGCATATGGGTTCCCAGGGCAGGCATCACCTTCACCTCGGCGCCCATGGCCTTGAGCCGGGGATAGAGGATTTTCGTAATCTCACCGGCAAAGCTGTAGCAGCGGGTATAGTCGGGAGGAACAATCAGGACCTTCTTCAGGCCCGTATACTGCGCCAGCAGCTCATCGCACATGGAAGCGACCTTATCCAAAGAGATGCCGGCCCGGTCGGTATAATACAGCTCTTTCATGTTTGCTACTCCTATTCGCGTCTTGTGGTATGACGGGCCCGCCCGCAAAAAGCTCCGGACCCACGGCGCGGCCTGCCCCCCAGGGGACAGGCCGCAGCATAAGGCAGTTGCCGGAATCAGTCGGCAACCTTCACGATTACCTTGATGTAATCGCCGGGATTCTTCTCATTGTCGATGATGGTGGCGGGAGCCTCCTCCATGGGGATGATCTTGGTGACGGTATCCATCAGCTTGACCTTGCCGCTGTGCAACAGCTCCAGGGCCTCCTCAAACTCGCCGGCGCTGGTACGGGCGCCGCGGATGTCGATCTCCTTGCGGGTGATCATGTCGGTGGGCAGGCTGGTCTCCTGCTTGGGCCAGCCGGTGAAGGTGATGCGGCCGGCATGGCAGACCATGTCCAGGCTCTGACGGATCAGGATGTTGGCGCCGGAGCACTCCATGACCAGCTGGGCACCCTCGCCGGTGATCTCCATGACCTTCTCCACAGCGTTGACTTCCTTGCTGTTGATGATGTACTCCACACCCATCTGCTTGGCAAAGTCCAGCCGCTCCTGCACGATGTCGATGATGATGGCGTGAGCGCCGTAAGCCTCGGCAGCCATACCGGCATACAGGCCGATGGGGCCGGCACCCAGGATGGCCACGTACTCGCCGGCCTTCAGGCCGCCGCGGTGAATGCCGTGCAGAGCAATGGTCAGAGGCTCAGCCAGAGAACCCATCTCATAGCTCATGCCCTCGGGCAGCTTGACCAGCAGATTGGCGGGGTGGCAGAAATACTCGCACATACCGCCGTCAACATGCACGCCCAGCACCTTCAGGCTGGTGCAGCAGTTGGTCCGGCCAATGGAGCAGGCATAGCAGTGGCCGCAGTAGATATAGGGGTCCACAGCCACGCGGTCGCCCACTTTCAGGCCCTTGGGATTCTGAGCGGGATCGGAGGGAATGCTGACGATCTCACCGCTGAGCTCGTGGCCGATGACGCGGGGATAGCTGACCAGACCGTTGGTGCCGCGGAAGGCGCCGATGTCACTGCCGCAGACGGCGGCGCAGTGAATCTTGATCAGAGCTTCTCCTTCCTTGGGCTCGGGCATCGCCTGGTCGACACAGTCAACCTTCCAGGGCTCGGCAAACTTGATGGCTTTCATAATGATTTCCCCTTTTCTTCAATGTCGTTCCGTGCCGTCCAGCGGAACCCAAAATTCGTTCCAAGACGTCGCACGTCTTATGTCTCCATTATAAGCGTGGGGCACCCAAAAAACCAGACATATTAATTACCAAATGTTGCGAAAAAAAACTGTACAGTATTCCGAATCCGCTGAATGCCAATCGTTTTCGTCGTTAAGAGAATGTCAATCCCTTGACATGACCCCGGAAGATCGAGTATATATTAGACATAAAGAAGTCATACAGCGCACGTTGGATGTCCTACGCTATGGCCTGTCCATGACATAGGCGTCAGGGCGGGAGGGCATCATGTCAGATTCCATTTTTGAAACGGTAAAAGATAAAGAGAGCCCGCTGGCAGAACAGGCGGCGGAGCAGATCAGCCAGCTGATCATTGACCGCCAGCTGACCAACGGGGAAAAATTGCCCAACGAGTTCGAGCTGGCCGAGCAGCTTAATGTAGGCCGTGGTACCGTGCGGGAGGCCGTGAAGCTGCTGGTCGCCCGGAATGTACTGGAAATTCGCCGGGGCCGCGGTACCTTTGTGGCCCATCAGACGGGTGTGGTGCACGATCCCCTGGGGTTTGCCTATATGCCCGATCAGCTGCGTCTGGCCCATGAGCTGCTGGATATCCGTCTCAATGTGGAGCCCTGGGTTGCCTCCCTGGCCGCCCAGCAGGCTACCGACGAGGATGTCGCGGAGCTGCGGGAGCTTTGTGCGGAAGTGGAGACCCTGATCCATGCCGGTGAAAACCATCTCCGGCGCGACGAAGCCCTGCATGTGCGCATTGCCCGCTGCACCCAGAACCGTGTCGTATGCAAGCTGCTGCCGGTCATTACCTATTCCGTACAGCTCTTTGGAAAACTCAACGACCAGAGAATCTACCAGGAAACCATTGAGACGCACCGCCAGGTGGTGGATGCCATTGCCGCCCATGACCCGGATGCCGCCCGGGAGTGCATGTATCGCCATCTCTCCGGCAACCTGGCCTCCATTACCGAGCAGGAACAGCTTCAGATGAAGGAGAAAAAAACGCGCCGTCCCGCAAAAGCAAAACCGTAATCTGCCGCTCTTCCCGCAAAGGGTGAACGTTCTTATGACGGTCCCGTTTGTATACCGCAAGGTCCCGCCTTCCAAAAAGAAGGCGGGACCTTTTTCTGATCAGCTCTCTATGAGCTGCTTTTCCGATTTGCGCTTATTTTTGCGAAAAACATGGCTGAGATTGTCGATAACGGAATAATAAACCGGAGTGAACAGCAGCGTCACCACCGTGGAGATGATCATACCGCTCATCATGGTCACACCCATGTCGCTCATCATCTCGTTGCTGTCCCCCAGTCCCAGTGCCATGGGAACCATGGCCAGGATGGTGGTCAGCGTCGTCATCATGACCGGCCGCACACGCAGGGGACATGCCCGCAGGATGGCCTCCTCCCGGCTCTCCCCCGCCTCCCGGCGGATTCGGATGTAATCCACCAGAATAATGGAGCTGTTGACCACGGTGCCCGCCAGCATAATCAGAGCCACCAGGGAAATCATGGACAGATCCCGGCCCGTCAGCGGCAGGGCAAACAGCGCTCCGGTGAAGGCTACCGGCAGAATCATCATGATAATCACCGGCATCAGGAAGGACTCAAACTGGGCAGCCAGCACAAAGTATACCAGACCCAGTGCCACCACCAGCGCCAGCAGCAGATCGCCGAAGCTGTCCATCATGTCCTCATAGGCGCCTGCCGTCTGTGCGGTATACCCTTCCGGAAGCGGATACTGGTCCAGCAGCGCATTGATTCGCTCCGTCATGGCGGCGGTATTGCCGCTGATGGTGTCGCCGCTGATGGTCACCTGCCGGGACTGGTTGACTCTCTGGATGCTCTGCGGCGCCTGGATCACTTCCACCTGCGCCACAGCGGACAGAGGTACATAGCCGCCCATAGCCGTGGATACCGGCATGGAGCGCAGGGCATCCAGGCTCTCTGCCGCCGTGCCGTCGCCCATCACCACCACATCCAGTTCCTCATTGTTGATGGTCACCGTGGTGGCGGTAGCGCCGCTGAGCTCATTCCGCACCGCAGCGCCTACCGCAGCGGCCGTGAGACCATACTGGGCAGCCGCTTCCCGGTTCATGGTCACCTCTACCTGCGGGACCTGTTCGGCCACCGTGCTGGTAACATCCACCGCGTCCTCCAGCGCGGCAATCTGCCGCGTCAGATCCTCGGCAATGGCGGTCAGCGTCTCATAATCATCGCCGGTAAGCTCCACACTGATATCGCTGCCCGACATGGATGCGCTCATGTCCGAAGCGTTGACCGTGATTTCACAGCCTGCAATATCCCGCAGCTGTTCCCGCAGGTCATCGGCAACCTCCGAGGAGGTGCGGGAGCGCTGACTGCGATCCACCAGAGTCAATCCCATGGTGGTGGAATTTCCGGAAGACATCATGCCGGACCCGCCGCTTTGTGCCATATAGTAAAAGCTTTCCAGCTCCGGAACATCCTCCTGCACCACCGCGGCCACCTGATCGGCAATGGCCGTGGACTCCTCCAGGCTGGACCCGATGGGCATTCCGATGGTCACCGATACCTGACCCTGATCCATTTCCGGAATCAGTACCATGTTGGTGGTAAGGCAGCTGACCGCAAACAGAGCCACCAGGCCTACCGACACCAGCATGCCCACCTTGAGATGGCGGGTAAAGTACTCCAGCAGATGGAGGTATTTCTCATACAGCCAGTGAATCCAGCCGCTGATCTTGGCCGCCGCGCCGGAGGGCTTTTTCTCCGCCCGGCGCAAAGCATCCTGACGGACCTTTTCCTCATCCAGCATCATGTAGCACAGCAGAGGCACCAGCGTCAGTGCAATGGCCAAAGAGCCCAGGATCAAAAAGGCAATGGTCAGGCAGAAGTCCTTGAACATCATGCCTGCGATACCGCCGGAAAGTCCCAGGGGCAAAAACACTGCTACCGTAGTCAGCGTAGACGCCATGACGGAAGAGGTCACTTCCTTGGTTCCTTCCACGCATGCGCTCATGCGGTCGTGTCCCTCTGAAGCAAAGCGGTAGATATTCTCCAGCACTACAATGGAGTTATCCACAATCATGCCTACGCCCATGGCAATGCCGCCCAGGCTCATCATGTTCAGCGTCAGATCAAACACATTCATCAGCACGAACACGGCCAGAATGCACACCGGCATGGAGATGGCGATGGTCATGGTCGCGCCCCAGCGCCGCAGGAACAAAAATACCACCACTGCCGCCAGAACCACACCCAGCAGAATATTCTGCAGGGCAGATTCTACGGACAGGTCAATGTATTCCGAAGCCAGATACGGGAAGCTGTAATGGAGGCTGGAGTTCTCCTGCGCCAGCTCTTCCATGCGTGCCTCCACCGCATCCGCCGCCGCCTTTTCGTTGGTTCCGGATTGCTTGGATACCTGCAGCAGCACGCAGTCTCCGCCATCCATCCGGGCCACGGTGTCGGCATCTGCCGTCTCCAGGGCCACCTGCGCCACTTCCCCCAGCCGGACGGTTCCGCCGGTGGGCAGGGGCAGCAGCATGTTGGCCACATCCTCCACAGACTGGAATTTGGCATCGGTACTGACGGTCAGGGTTTTGGAGCCGCTGTACATGTCGCCGCCGGGATAAAGCAGGTTCTCCGCCGCCAGGATCTGGGAGATATAGCTGTTGGACAGGCCGTAGCCTGCGGCCCGGGCCGTATCAATCCGCACATTGATCTGCTGCTCCACACCGCCGTAAATATCCACGGAGGCTACACCGTCAATGCGTTCCAAAGCGGGTGCCACCACGTTTTCCGCCAGGGACTGGAGCTGGGAAAGATCGTCCCCCGTCAGGGCAATCATGGCCGTAGGCATCAGGTCGCTGATATTCAGATTCACAATGACCGGCTTGGTCGCGCCATCCGGCAGGGAGAGCATGTCAAACTGCTCGCGCAGCTTGGTGGCCGCAATGTCCAGGTCCGTGCCGTCCACATAGGTAATCTGCAGCTGGCTGACACTGTCCGAGGAGGTGGAAGACACCTCATCCACACCGGGAACCGACAGTACCGCCGTCTCCAGCGGACGGCTGACCAGCTCTTCAATATCACCGGGAGTGGCGCCGCTATAGTAGCACACCACCACGGCCATGGGCGCCTCCATATCCGGCAGCAGAGACATTTGCAGCTGCGTGGTGAACACGGCGCCGAAAATCACAATCATAATGACTGCCAGAAGGGTGGAAACCTTGTGCCGGATGCAGAATTTTGCCGTACTCATCCGCCCTTACGCCTCCCCGCTGACGATCCGGACGGGGTCGCCGTCGGAGAGGTAGGTCTGTCCCACAGTCACCAGCTGCTCTCCTTCCGTCAAGCCGGAGGTAATCTCCGTGACGCCGTTTCCGGTCAGTCCTGTCGTCACCTCCGTGTACCGGGCGGTATCCTCCTCGACCACATAGACATACTGGGTCTGCCCGTTGGTGAGGATCGCCTCCGTGGGAATGACCAGCGCGTTCTCGGAGACATCCGTGCGGAAGGTCACATCGGCAAACATGCCGGAGAGGAGGCCCTCCACTTCCGCCGGTACCGAGAGCGTAACCGTATAGAGCTTGGTCTGCTGGTTGGCCGCCCGTTCCACCGAGCGGATGGTACCGGTAAAGGAAACTCCCGCAGCGGAGACGGAAACCTCCGCCTCATCCCCCGCGGCCAGCTTGGGCACCAGAGTCTCCGCCACGGAGACCTCCACCTTCATCTGATCCGCACCATCAATCACCGCCACCGGCATGGCGGTGGAAACAAAGGCGTTCTCCACTGCGTTCATGGTCACCAGCGTTCCCGTCATGGGGGCGATCACATTGCCTTGGGCATCCACGTTTTCCAGAGCCGTGGAAACCTGCTCCAGACTGGATTTGGCACTCTGCACGCCTGCCTCCAGCTGAGCCAGGGTGGAATTGCGGGTGGCCTGGGCCGAGGAGAGCTGCAGCTGGGCCTGGTCAATCTCCAGCTGAGAGGCCGCGCCGATTTCATAGAGGGCTTTCAGGTCTTCCAGCGTCTTGCTGTACAGGCTGACCTGAGAATCCAGCACGGTCTTTTGATCCTGATAGCTCTGCACCGCAGCGTCATAGCTGATCTGGGCCGCATTCCGGGACGCCAGAGCGCTGCCCAAATCCAGCGTGCACAGCACGTCCCCGGCCTGGACCATATCGCCGGCCTGGGCATAGACCTCCGTGCATTTGGCGGAGGTCGCCACCATAATGGTCTCCTCATTTTCCGCAGCAATCTTTCCGGAGACGCGGTTTTCCGCAGAGATGGTATCGGCGTTCACCGTCTCCACCTGAACCGCTGTTCCAGCGCTTTCAGGCTCCTCCTGCGCCGGAGTCTGGCTGCCGCAGCCTGCCAGGGACACCATCATCCCGGCAGCGAGCAGCCAGGACGTCATTCTTTTATGATTCATAGCCGTTTGCTCCTCCATTATCCGTTCAGGATTCCGTGTTCCACTGCCCAGCAATAGCTGTTATAAGCGGAAAACAAATCGTTCTTTGCAGACTCCACCGTCTCTTCTGCCTCCTGCAGCGTATCCTGTGCAGAGAGCAGGGTGTTTTCCGAAATGCTGCCCTGCTGGTACTTGAGTTCCTGGGCGGCATAGGATGCCTGCTCACAGGCCAGGGCGGTCTGGGCTGCAGCGAGAATCTGCCGGTAATCCTGAACCTGAGCATACAGCACCCGGAAACGCAGCTCATAGTCCTGGATGGAAGCGTTGTATGTATACTTGGCCGCCTCCAGTGTCCGCTCCACGGAATCCTTCAGATACAATACGCTGGTCATGTTCTCCGCATACGCGTCCTTCGCATCCTCCAGAGTCTGCTCCGCCGCGTAAATCTCGTAGCTTTGCTCCTTGGCTGCCGCCAGATCCGCCTCTTCATCCATCTTCTCCAGCTCCTGATCCGTCACAGACGGCATGGCACCCAGCTCGATTTCACCGGTCAGCTCCGCGCCGATCAGCATCTCCAGCTGGAGCTTATAATTGCGGATGTTCATCTGCAAAGTATCCAGCCCGCTGACCAGGGACGTCCGGCCGGACTTCGTCTGCTGGAGCTGCAGTGCGGAGATCTGCCCCAGCTCGTAGCGCAGCTCCATCTCCTCCACCGTTCGGTTCATGGCTGCCAGCTGCCGCTGCAGCGCCGCCTCCTGGGTCTCCATGGCGTAGATGGCCATATACAGCGTCTCACCGGACATGACGATCTGGTCCTGCAGGTTCTCCAGCTGGCGGATCACACCGGCGTTGTCCTTTTGCAGCTCTCCATCTTCAATGGCGTCAAACTGATCCCGCAGGGCGTCATAGCTGGAATTTAAGGATTCCAGGGAAACTTCTCCTAAACCCATAATATCTGCAAGATCTTCATCTGTTTGCTTTAGCCATTTTCCTTGAGCGAGGATATGGAGCTGCTTACGTAAATGCTCCTGCATGGCCTCGTAGTCCATGCCCTCCAGGCTGGCCACATTTTCCTCCAGGGCCAGCAGCTGCAAATTGTGCTCCCGGATCCGCCGCTCCAGATTCTCAAAGCTCACCGTTCCCACCGGATCCGGCACAATCTCCATGTCCTCTCCAGCAGTCTCCTGATCCGGTCCGGCGGGAGAGTCCGCGGGAGCCGCTTCTTCCGTTTCTTCTGCGTCTTCCGCCGGTGCAGCCTCCCCCTCCTCTGATTGGGCCTGCTCTGTCTCCGCCGGGTCTGCGGCGGATGATTCCGGCTGCGGGGTCTGATCCGCCAAAACCGGTACCGCCCCCAGGGACAGTGCCAGAGCCAGTGCCAACAGCATGGATCGTATCCGTTGTCTCATAATGTCCTCCTTCTGTTTTATGCTTCCGCAGCACAGGGCCTGCACCCTATGCCGCATCGAACCATCTCCAACTGCTCCTGCAGCCGTTTTCGGTACTCGTCTGCCCGCTCCGGGCAGGCCAAAGAGTCCATAATTGCTGATGCCAGCACCAAGAACAGCAGCATCACTGCCTGACGAATATAGTCCGGATCCTGCCGCGCAAATTTTTTCAGATCCAACTGGCCCCAAATTCCTTCCAATAACGTATCCATAGAGGGATGGAGCATCATCTTGCGCATATCCATTCCCAAATTGATATGCAGCAGCTGAATGACACGATCCACCAAGGGTTCCTCACTCTCGCGGCACTGAAAACGGTCAAAACAGGACAGCATGGCCGCAAACAGGTCCCCATGGGCCTCCTCCACCGTGGCGTAGAATCCCTGGACAAAGCGTTCCCGGGACATGGATACCAGATAGCCAAACAAATCCTCTTTATCGGCAAAATACTGATAAAAGCTTCCTCGCGGGACTCCTGCCCGCCGAACAATCTGGTTAATCGACGCATCGGCAAACTTCACCCGGGTAAACTCCTCCCAGGCAGCCTCCAAAAACCGATTCCGTTTCTCTTCCGGCAGCCGCAGGAATGTCTCCTTACACATGCAATCCCCCTCTTTTAAAGTGACACCTTGTCACAAAATGACAAGCTGTCATTGATTATAAGAAAAACCACAGGACTTGTCAATCGGTTTTATGCAAATATGGTGTTAATCATTTTAGGGCCTCCAAGCAAAAACCCCGCGCAAACCGACCGGTCGGTTTGCGCGGGGTAAATTCCATTACCAGGCGTGTGCCTGCCAGGATTCCTCCGGCGTCATGGCAAAATAATCATAGCTGATCTGGGAACCGCTGTCGCCCCAGGTGGTATCGATGTGAACCTGCTGGCCGTCCAGCTCGGCCACCGTCCAGATATGTCCTTCATTCGACAGCGCAGTGCAGGAAATTCCCTCCAGTTTCAGCAGCAGGTTATACGCACCGGTATACCCGTCGCACACTGCCTTTCCGTTGCAGAAAAGGTTGTAGGCAATATGGCTCAAGGACTCATCCCCCGCGCCATAGTCATACACGCAGTTGTCACAGATCCAGGTATAATATACCCGGGCCTTTTCCGTATCGGTCATGGACGCGGTCAGTTCCCCGCTCTCCCAAAGCTGGTCATGGACCGCAATAGCAGCCTCCATGGTGGCCGTCCGATACTCTTCCAGCCGGCTGCCGGCTCCGCCGGCGGAAAAGGTCATCCGCAGGCGCCCGTCTGGCATAATGGCGCAGGACACGGTGTTATAACTCTGCTCGCAGTAGCTTTTCACTACGGCCAGCGCCTCCTGCATCTTCTGGCGGGCGCCGGTCATGGAAATATCCGGATAGGACAAGGTCAGCGTATGGTCACCGGAAGAGAGCATATACCGCACACTCTCATCCATCTCCGCCTCCGTCTGCGGAGAGGCAATATACGTTCCCGGCTCCACCAGGCTGGCCAATGTGGTGCCCACGGCACTGTTGGCCAGAGGCACGTCCCACTCCAGGGTCAGCCGCAGATCGGGATCCAGCAGCCGCGTCAGCATAGCTGCCGCCGCGCCCCGGGTAATGGGCTGATCGGGGTAGAAGCTCCCCGTCTCATCACTGCCCTGGCTGATTCCCCAACGGTAGAGCAGCAAAATATCCTGATAATACGGTGTGTACTCTGTCACATCGGTAATGTACCGCCGGGAAGCATACCCTTCCGTCACCTGGGCGTCGTTGATCTTGGTCAGGACTCCCTCCGGCAGCGTATTGGCCAGCACATGGGCCACCTGCGCCCGGGTCGCCGTAGTGGTCAGAAGGCCATCCAACTCTGTTCCCAGCGCACCTTCGGCCTGTAAGTAACGCAGATACGGTTCCGCCGCAGTCCCATCGCCGCCCTGGGCGGCCGCACCGGCTTCCGGATCCCCCGTACGGTACAGGCTGTGGATCCGTCCGGCAAAAATCACAATCTGCCCGACGGTCATGGTATCTGTCAGGCCAAAGGTTCCGTCCCCTTTGCCCACGGTCAGCCCATATTCATACAGAGCCGTCACGTTTTCATAAAACGGGCTGTCGGACGCCAAATCAGAAAACTCCCCGGCATAGGTACGGGTCCGGGTAAAGTTGTCCACCGTATTTTCCGCGGCCAGCGCCGACACCGTCATCAGTACACATGCCAATATCAGCGCGGCAATCCGTTTTTTCATGGGTTCTCCTTTCTTTTCCCGGGATCCTTAATCCGGAATATTCAAATCCTCCGCCACCCGATCCTCTACATAGGGATTGAGGTGCTCGTTTACCAATGTCAGGGTTTCTTCCTTATTCAAATAAATATAGGGGCTTTTCCACTCTCCGGGCAGAGTGGAGAAGGCCACGTTTTCTGCGCCGATGGAAATTGCCTTGCTGCCCAGCCATGCCAGATTTCCCAAGGTCAGATCCGTCTCAACATACTGCTGGAAGATCTTCACAAACTGATCCACCTTGGTGAGGTTGGACACCTGGAGCGTCTGCTGCGCCACCGCCTTCAAAAATGCCTGCTGTGTCTCCATCCGGGCAATGTCCTGAGAGGCATATCCCTCCCGGAACCGCACCACCTTGATGGCCTCTTCTCCGCTCAGGTGCTGCATGCCTGCCGGGATGTGGATATAAAGGTCCTGATAAGGGTCCTCGTAGTCCATATCAATGGGGACATCAAAGTCCACGCCGCCGATGGCATCCACCAGAGCTACAAAGCCTTTCAAGTCCACTTGGACCGTATAGTCCACCGGAATTCCCAGCTGATCGCCGATCACATCCGCCAGCTTCTCAATGCCTCCGCTGCCAAACGCCGCATTGATTTTATGGCTCTTCCCATTCCAAACCGCCTTGGTATCCCGCGGAATGCTCACGCCATAGATGGAACCTTCTGCGGCATCCACGGCAACCAGAATGTTCGTGTCGCTGTTGCCGTTGCCGTCATCCACACCGGACACCAAAATCGTATAGAAATCCGCCTTGCGTTCCTGATGAGACCGCAGGGCCTGCGCCGCCTCATCCTCCTGCGCTTGCCCCTGATCCTGTTGTTCCTCATCGGTCAGCTGCTCTTCAGCTTGGACCTGCTGCGGTTTTTCAAACAACAGGCAATGAATTCCGGCATATGCGGCAGCGGCGATCAGGATCACCGCCAGCACAATCCGGGCCGGATTCCGGCGGCGGCGCTTACGGCGGACGCGATTTGGCATAAAAAAACACTCCTTGGATGCGCGGAAGGCCCGCGGCGATATCTTTTGCACGATTTACATAAAATCAACGCTTATTATACGGCCACAAGGCGAAAAACGCAAGCAAAACTTCCCTTTCCGC
>ENA-ORUQ01002594-ORUQ01002594.1-human-gut-metagenome-genome-assembly--contig:-NODE-2594-length-14028-cov-11.319545_pt1 | contig 14028 bp, 4 predicted proteins | sample MGYA00242081_ERZ509211 | MGnify/ENA primary metagenome ERZ509211 (study PRJEB26280, sample SAMEA2338785) | human gut metagenome | biome: human gut; feature: human-associated habitat; material: faeces...
CGGTACGTACGGTGGTGTGAGAGGTCGGCGGGCCGAAGCCCGCCTCCTACTCGATGGAAGGAGGCTAACGAACAGCGGCTTCGCCGCAGTTGGAACCCTAATGGCTCTACACAAATAACCTGCAATTGCCTCTGCAGTAGGCCCCTTCCTTGGGAAGGGGCGCCCGGTGGGAAGCGTCTCACGGTGTTCTCAGTCGCCTTCGGCTCCCTGCGAACACCGTTCGCTTGCCACCCCAACGGGGTGGGGTTAGCTGATGGAAACTGATGGGAACCGGCCCGTAGGGCCTGACCACCTAGATCTAGACCTAGCCACTAGATCTATTCTCCCCAACGGGGTGGGGTTAGCTGATGGAAACTGACCGAAGCGCCGCTGGCTGACCAGCTTTCCTAAAAGCTAGCCGCTAGCAGCTAGAAGCCCCCGTGCGTTCGCACGATGCTTATCCACTCGTCATCCGGCCCGCAGGTCCTGATAGTCTGGCCACTAGATCTAGCCACTAGCTACTGATTCGTCGCAGGCTGTACCTCTACGCTTAACTTTCAAATCTTTCTTCAAAAAACTTGACTTCATCAAGTAACAGGTATAAAGTATTTACGGTAAATCATGAATAGTGCAGGGGAGAAAATGCATGAACTCTTAGGGGAATTATGCGTTTTTTATGTTGCAGAAATCATGAAGATCAGAGGCGTGCAGTATGAAAAAAGAATTGAAAACAAGAAAATCTGGAACTGCTATTTCCTTAAGGAAGGCAAGGCTGCTGCTGGCGGCCCTGGTGCTGACAGGAGCTTTTGTGGTGCCTTCCGCGGCCCAGGCGGTTGTGCGGTCGGAACCAATGGTGGTGACAGAAAAGGATAAGGTCATTGATGACGATTTCTATGTGGTTAACCATAAATATCCGGAAGCAATCTATGTGGATCCTGTCTCCACTGGGACAGTGCAGGTTAATTCTAAATCTATCCGGGTGGAAAATGCATGGGATTCCCATAATGATATAGGAATTTTGGATACCGGATATGGCTGGAATGGTATATTGAAATTGAAATCGGGTATGCAGATCAGTGGATCTTTTATGGGAAATCATGTTCAGGCAAGGGGACTCCAACTTAACGGATTTGAGATGTTCACCAAAACAGATAATACTGGAAAACCCTATGCAGGTACGGCCCAGCTTGGAGATGATATATCGATTAAAATCAAGGATGATCATGCTATAGAGTATAATGCACTAGTAAGTACGATGGTGGATGGCGAAAATCTGCAGGCCGGCAACATTTTTACCACGGAGGCCTATGCCCGCACAGGAAAGTATGCGGACGTAAGCGGACTTCAGATAGTCCATTATGGCACGGTACAAATTGGTGACAATGCATTTATTAAAGCCGAAAGTCAGGTTGACCAGGCTTCTAATCACTTCATTACAGATGCCCTTTTGATTGACTATGATTGGGGCAATGAAACGGTGAATGAACCGGCTAAGGGAAGGCAGAAATTAAGCATAGGTAACGATGCCACCATAGTAGCAGAAACTCATAATGATAAAAATTATAGCCTTGCTGAAAGTGAGGTCATGGGAATTCGCCTATCCCATACCGATTTCACACTGGGGAATCGAGCACAGGTTCATACTCTTACTACAGGGACTATCAACAATGCAGCGGGGACTTATGGTAATATAAATGGAATTTGGACAGATAATCATACACAAGCAAATATCGGTGATTACCTGACTAACGAAGTCACGGCAAAAGGCAGGGCTAATCTGGTAATTGGTCTGGTAGCCCAAAATGATGCCAATGCTGGAGAGGTGGACGAAGGGATAACGGATACCCTGTCTATTGGGAAAGAAGGAAAGACACTTGTATCTTATGAAGGAGATTCAGATAATGTCGATACGCGAGGAGTAGAAAACTACGGTGCTTTTATCAGATTGGGAGAAGACAATACGATCCAGTCCTCTGCTAAGAATACCCATACCCATGGGACAGGTACCGGTGTCTATGGTATCAAAATGAACGCTTCCGGTCGAATGGATGCGAAGCAGGGACTGCAGGTAAAAGTGGATGCCGACAACGAAGGTGTGGCTTATGGTATCCGGCTGGATAACAGTAGTACTGCAGACATCCGGAATCATTTCACTGATACGCTTCTGGCTTCCAATACAGATAAAGTCTATGGTCTATTTTCTGGGAACAGTAAATTGGCTATTGGAGACAACAGTTTAAATAAAGTGCAGGCCAAAGGCAAAGCCCAGCTTGTCATTGGCGTAAATGCTCAAAATAATGGCAATACAGGAGAAGTAGACAAAGGAGTGACGGGTGCCCTGTCCATAGGGACCGGTGGCAAAACCTTTGTCTCCTATGAAGGGGATTCGGACAATGTCGTTACACGAGGAGTAGAAAATGACGGGGCTCTCATTCGTCTGGAAAAGGACAATACGATACACGTCTCTGCACAAGATACCCATACCCATGGTACAGGGACCAGTGCTTATGGGATTCAGATGAATGACTCCGGTCGAATGGAAGCGGGGCAGGGACTAAAGGTGAAAGTAAATGCTATCAATGAGTCTCTGTCTTTTGGCATTCGGCAGAATAATCACAGTACATCGTCCATCCAGAATCATTTTACCAGTACTCTTCTGGCTTCTGATACCAATGAAGCGGATGGTGTATTTTCTGTAAACAGTCAATTAACCATTGGGGATGATAGTCTGAATGAGGTACAGGTAAAAGGGGAAGCACCTTATTTTTGGATTACAGGCTATGATACTGAGGGAAAGACGGCAGATGGATCCTTGAATCTGAAATTGGGAAACAGAGCCCGCACTTCTGTCTCCTATGAAGGAAATGCGGCCCACCAGCTGCAGCTCTTTGGCGTCTATAACAAAAACGCCCTTTCCCAAATCGGCGATGATGCTTTCATCTCTGCTTCTGCTCCGGCTTTGCCCAATAGCTATATTTATGGCCTTTTCAATGACAATGGTCAAACAATCATCGGCAGGAACGCTGCTATCCAGGCGCAGTCGCTGGGGGGAAAACGGAGCTATGGCATTTACAATGAATACGGTACCATCGAATTGGGAGATGGCGCTTCGGTTCGGCTTGATACCACAGCATCCCAGAATGTAGCTGCCTTTTCTGCGGCTAAGGGTAATGTGATATTTGATGGTAGCATGAAGGTACAGACTGGGGAGGACCAGTATGCCCTTTCCGCTAAAGCGGAAGGCATAATCATGGCTCTGGGGGAAGGTACGAAACAGATTTATGGGAACTTGCTGAGTGCGGGTGGCGGAACTATTCATTTGAAACTGAATACTCCCTATTCCTTGCTTCGGGGTAAATCTGCAGTGGAGATTGCAAATAACCTTTCCGGAAAACCGGAGGTTGGGGTAACGAGCCTCACCCTCACGAATGGTGCCCGGTGGGATATGACCGGGGACAGCACCGTATCTACTCTGACCCATGAAAAGGGGGGCGTCGTGAATATGGAGTACAACCCCTCTTACCAGAACCTGGAAGTGGGGAATTATACCGGCAGGGACGGTCTCTTCCTCATGAAGACGGACCTGGACAGTGCGAAGGATGGGGACAAGGTCCATATGACCCAGGCGGCTGCCGGTTCCCAGGGGAAGATCCAGGTAGAGGATAGCAGTTTCCTCACCGGGAAGGAAGTCACCGGTAATCGTCATCTCCTGCTGGTGACGGACGACAGCAAGAATGCCACCTTCACCGGGAAGACCCTGGACAAAGGAGGCCTCTGGGATGTGACACCTACCATCCAGAACGGTAAGTATGTCCGTGAGGTCATGGGCTATACTGGTGCCAGAGACACGGAATGGTACCTCACGAAGCTCCATCGCAGCATTAATGAAAGCACGAAGACCCTCCTCCACAGTACCGATAACACCTATGCCCTTTACCGGAATTCCGTGGACACACTCCGCCAGCGGATGGGGGACCTCCGGTTCCGGAATAAAAAAGAAGACGTCTCCGGCCTCTGGGCAAGGGATACCCATGGTGCCTACGGCGGAAGCAGGGTATACAGCAAGTACAACCGCCTCCAGCTGGGCTATGACTACGCCGCCAACGAGAAGAGCATCTACGGCTTCCTCTTCGAACGGGGCATCGGAAACCCGCGGTACGAGAACGGCCGCAGCAAGGACCACACCTTCGCCGGCGCCCTCTACGGCACCTGGTTTGGAGACAACGGCTCCTACACCGACGTGGTAGCGAAAGTGGGCCGGGATGACACCAGCCTTCACAGCTATGGCCAGTACCCGGACAGCGCCTCCTTCCGGACCAGGGAAGAAAGCCTTTCCGTGGAATACGGCAGGACCCATACCTTAAATGACAAGGGCTTCTTCCTGGAACCCCAGGCCCAGATGGTCTTCGGCCATTTGGACAGCAAAGACTACACCACCGCCCGTGGTAAAACCGTCCACATGGACAGCTTCAACAGTGCCATCGGTAGGCTGGGCCTCCTCCTGGGCCAGAGAAAGACAGAAGGAAACCATCCCTTCGACTACTACGCCAAAGTTTCCGTCCTCCACGAATTCGGCGGAAACCGGGACTACTACCTCACCGCCCCTGATGGAGAAACCATGAACACCTCCGAAGACTACCGGGACACCTGGTACGAAGCAGGCTTCGGCGGCACCTACCGCATTAATGGAAGTACCTATGTCTACGCCGACGGAGAAAGAGAATTCGGCGGCAAGTGGAACCGGAAATGGCAGTGGAACGTGGGGATTCATTGGCAGTTCTGAACAGGGCAGAATTGAGATTTGAGATTTGAGATTTGAGATTTGAGATTTGAGAGTTGAGGGTCCGCGGCTTCGCCGCAGATGCCGTATGGCTGAGTGGCATGTACTCGTATGGGGGCTTCTAGCTTCTAGCGGCTAGCAGCTAGGAAAGCTGATTAGGCCCTTTGGGCCGGAACCCATCAGCTAACCTCCGTCGCCTACGGCGCCACCGCCGGGCCCTGAAAGGAAGGTGCCTTAGTGTGCAGTAAAGGCACCAACTTGGGCCCGGCTCGAAGGTCCTCTGCAGGACCTTCGCCTTTGAAAAAGGGAGACTAACCTATCAGCCTGCGGCGCTTTCAACGGCTAACCTCCGTCAAGTGAGATCGAGATCGAGATTGAGGTTAACAGCGGCTTCGCCGCCTATGGATTCCAAATAACTCCGCCCCACAACGGACAATTGACTCAACCCGAGGCCCCTTCCTCGGGGAAGTAAGCGAACTGATTTTGTAGGGAGCGAAGCGAGCGAAAAATCAGTGAGACACTTTCCCAGCGAAGTCGGGCAGGGGCTCCGCACCGCGGTGGGGTTAGCTGATGGAAACTGATGGGACCGGCCCACAGGGCCTGTCCACCTAGATCTAGACCTGGCCACTAGACCTAATTCCCCCACGGGGCTGGGGTTAGCTGATGGGAACTGATCGAAACGCCACAGGCTGTACAGCTCAAGGCTCAAGGCTGAAGGCTCAAGGCCCCACCTGTTCACACGCCCCTTATCCAGACAAGCGCCGCAGGCGAACCAGCTTTCCTAAAAGCTAGACGCTAGCAGCTAGAAGCCCCCGCCTGTTCGCACGGCGCCCAGCCATACGCCTGCTAACAAACGCCCACCAATTGTCATCGTATTGACAACATGAGATTAACAATTTTATACTTAAACCATAAACCGAGATGGAAGGTCTCGGTTATATTTTTATTCCATATGTAAACTGTATGATGGCAATAAAGTTTACGATTTAAGAGAGGAGTATTGTATGGGTTCAATGAGGACAGCCTCCATTCTGGGGACCGGGAGTTATATTCCTGAGAAAGTGGTAACCAATGATGATTTGTCAAAGTTCCTGGACACCAGTGATGATTGGATTCGCACCAGGACAGGCATCAGAGAGCGGCACCTGGCATCGGAGGATGAAGGGGCTTCCGACATGGCGGTGAAAGCGGCACAAAAGGCTCTGGACAGGGCAGGGATTTCCAGAGACCGGATTGACTTTATCATCCTCGCTACAGGGACGCCGGATTATCCGATTCCCAATACGGCGAGCCGGGTGCAGGACAAGCTGGGACTTCCCCATGCGGCAATGCTATTCAGTTAAGCGTTTTACACAAGCATACGTTATAACGACGTGTGCTTTTTTTGTGTCTAAAAAAAGCTTAGGTTTACAAAAAAATATAAAAACATCAAAAAAAGGCTTGACAAATCCTCAAAAATTTGAGGCTCCGCCTGTTAGTAAGGGAACCACCCCAATTGTTAACAAGGAGGATTTGTTATGATCAATTTTGAAAAGCAAGTCAGAAAAATTTTTAGGAGCCACGTTCAACATGTTATTGACAATCCCAAGTTGTATGGGATTAACCCCAGATTTTTTACCCGGGTACGGAAATGGCCTATTGCACGTATTCTTTTAGTTATGTATAAGATGCAGACCGGCACCTTGCCAGATATCCTTTTCAAGAATTTCATTGAGATGGATGAATTTGGTGACTCAACTCCTTCTGCGTTCATTCAGCAGCGGCAGAAACTCACGACGGAAGTTTTTACCACCATTTTCAGGAATGTCCTCAAGAACCTGCATCGGTTACTTGAGCTTAAGAGATACCATGGCAAATTCCTTATCGCCTGCGATGGCTCAGATTCGCCCATGCCTACTCCAGTGTTACCTGTTCCAGATGACTGCAGTCCATTTGGGAGGCCACAGTACCATATGGATCATGTAAATGCTTTTTATGACGTTCTAAACCATCTCTATCTGGCAATTACGACTAAACCAAAGCTGTCATGCAATGAGCAGCGCGAACTTCTGGAGCTGGCCCAAATACTGTTCCAAGAGCATCCTATCTATAAACCCGAGGATACGGTCATCATCAGTGACCGTGGTTATGAAGGCTATCAGGTCCTGTGTCTGCTTACTCAAATGGGTTTTGGATACGTCATCCGGGCAAAAGGTCCGAGTGCAGGCATTCTTTCAGCCAAAGGGCTTAATCTCCCGGATGGCATCACCAACAAAGAAATAACAATCAATGTCCATGTAAGGCGCAGTGCCAAAGGAATCTATCATAAGGAATTCAGTGAAAAGTTCCGGCCTGAGACAGATATGATGCTGAGAATCCGCATCGTGTCCTCGGTTTCGCCAAGTGGGGATGTCCAGTATTACCTTACCAACCTGGATATCCAGTCATTTTCTGCCTCAGAGATTGGATGTATTTACAGAAAGCGCTGGCAGGTTGAAACAGCTTTCCGCCATTTGAAATATGGAGTAGGAGCCATCGTATTTCACTCCAAGTTCCTGCTCTATCAGGAAATGGAACTGTATGCGGCACTTACGTTGTATAACTGTGTTGCAGCCATCATAAACCATATTCCTATTCAGGAAATTGATGCACACCACAAGTACCGGTACAAGGTTAATTTCAAAGCAGGAGTCCTGCCCTGCCTGCACTATTTATTCTGTACGGAAGAGCAGGCGAATTCTTTCAATTTGACTAAGCGACTCGAGGCCTACAAAGTAGCTATCATTCACAACAGGCATTACGACCGTGGAAGAATTGAAAAGAAGGTCCATGCCTTCGAGGGAAAACCTACCGGATTCTAAGGAATATTGTCAACTAAGATACCCAAGCTATTATCACGGATAAATCCGAAAAAAATCCGCAATTTTCGGTTCTTTTCGCATGCAATAATCTAACTTGTAAAAATAACTGATGTAAAAATGGTTGTTTAGGCAAAGCAAAAATGGCGAATTTATGGCAAGTTCACAATAATATTGCATCCCTAAAAGACATATTTTGCTCGTTTTTCTCTTAACTTAATAGCATTGCCCCTCCGGGGGAGCTGTCTGCGCAGGCGACTGAGGGGGTGCATTTAGCCGCGGAGCAGCTTGGAATCCCTGGTGGCTGCGCCACCGAAATGCACCCCCTTTGCCACCTGACGGTGGCACTTCCCCCGGAGGGGGAAGCAAGTTTTCTCTCAGCTTCGCCACCGAAATACACCCCCCTTACCTGCTAATGCGGGGCTTCTATTGGAGTGGAAGTGAGATATCATCCTGGAGACAGCAGGATTATATTCCGATCAGACACATGGAAAATATGATTATCCTATTTGACTGTATGATAGTCATACGGTGTACTCTAATAAAAGAATAATGAGGTTTTATTCTACAATTTAATAGCAGAAGCTTTGCGGGGAATACCGGTGGGAATCCGGAGCTGTCCTGCAACTGTATGGGGAGTTTTGTGGCTGTAGTCTCTTCACAGGAGGACCACGGAGCGATGAACTAAGTCAGGGTGCCGCAGTTTCTGCAAGAATGACGGGTTTGCACGGCACAAATGAAGTCATTGGCAAGGGAAGATTTTTGCTTCCTTGCCGGTGGGTTTGTTGTGCCTTTTTTATGTCCTCAGGAGAAAGGAGTATGGTTATGACAAAGTCCAAGTGGTTAAAGTTCTGTGTGGCCGCAGCTTTGATGGCCGGAGGCACATGTCTGTCAGGGGTGACTGTGGGTGCGCAGACGTTTGACATGACATCTGATGCTTATAAGGATGGCATTACCTATAAGGATCCTGATAAGGATGTGGGTTCATCCAGTGATCCCTGTTACTATGTATATAAATATGACGCTGCCAATAAACAGGTCATCGGCGGTACGGTAACGGTTGCATCCAATAATTACAAGCAGAGCGCATGGTCTACAGGAGTCTATTTCTTCCCGGTCCTTCGTATATCGAGCTCTGACCTGGGGAGCCTCAATGCATCCGATGTGAAGACCGCCATGAATGAACTGGCAAAGAAACTCGTGCTGAATGTAGAGGGTTCCAGTGCCTGGATGGCCACAGGTAATGTACAGATCCAGGTGGTGGATGATGTCAATGCAGCAAATCCAAAGGTGCTCCGGAGTTTTGCCGTTCAGTACAAGGCGAGAACCGGCACCATTGATAATATCGATGGATTGAAGCAGGGCCTTTATACCAGTACCATCAGGAACAATGGTAAAGAAGGAGAATACGAGCTGGGAGGAGATGGCACATGGAAACATTATGGCGCCAATGTAACCCTCAATGTAGATACTTCTAAAAAGACTGATGACAATGTATATTCCGCTATGAGTACCGATGAAGGGAAAAATGTGGGAAGCACTAACGTAAGCGGGAACAGTGTTTACATGGATACCACGGCGGTCACTGTGGATGCTTCCAGGCAGGCCGGTTCAAAAGCCTATGGTATCTATGACAATACGGGATCCACCGCCACATGGGAGTCCAATAATTCCACCTTTACCATTACTGGCGATGAGGCGGCTGGAGGCGTGCTGGCAGAGAACCTGGCCGACGATAAGGCCAGCACCGTTTATGTGAATACCTATAACAGCGGAAGTGGTATCAGCTTCAATCTGAATGGTAAGAAAACCGTCGGCATGGAGGCAGGAAAGAACGGAGCCATTACAGCCCGGACAGATAGCAGCTGGAAAGGAAATATTACGATTTCCTCGCCGAATGGATATGCCCTCTACGCCCATGATGGCGGGAAAATCACATTACCGAAGGTGTCTGTGTCTGCCAATGGCGGTACCGGCCTCTATGCAGAAAAGGGCGGGCAGATTACGGTGAACGACTTATCCGGAAATATCGGTATCATTAAGACCGATGATGATAAGGACAGCCTTATTACCGCAGTGCTTACCGGCGATGCATCTACCAGCCTTGAAGGGAACGTCAATGCCACTGTCAAAGGTACCATGACCGGTGACAATGCAAGTTCCGGCACCCTCACTGTAAATGGTACGTGGACAGGGTCTATGAAAAATGAAAATGGTTCTGTCACCCTTGGAGAAGGGGACGTGTGGAATGTGGGAAGCGATACGGTCGGCCATATGGCTAAGCTGACCGGCAGTGATTCCAACATCCGCCGGGGCTATATCAATATGGGCAGCAAGGATCTTACCATCGATAAATACAGTGGGAACGCTACTTTTGTCTATGGCCATGATGAAAGCAGCCCGGAAAACCTGACCGGCGGCAAGGTCATCATCAAATCGGCGGAACCGCTGACCATTTATTCGGAAGGCATCGGTGATTCCGGATCGACTCAGACCGTTTCCAGTACCATCGATTCTACCATTACCGTAGCCACTTCTGCGGCAGGTATCACGGACACAGATACTGCCAAAAAGGTACTCGATGCACTGGCGGCCAAAGCCTACTACCAGGCTTATACGACAGGGGAACGGAACCTTACGGGGACTGCGGAAATCCAGGAAGGCCTCACCACTTCCTCTATTACTAAGTACCTGGGCAATCTTAGCTGGAGTGATACCGACGGCCAGGGGCGGATAGATTCTGTGAAAGCGCCATACAATCAGATTATTACCGGCGATCCCTCGAAGGATACGGCATATGCCGATGTATATGACCAGGAAAAGCATGTATTTAACTTTAATAAGGACACCGATATTACTATCAAAGTCAGCGAAGATCCGAGAGGAAGATTTTATAGAAGCGGTCAGTTCTATCTGGGGGCTTTGACGAACTGGGGAGACCAGTGGCTCATACCTACCTGGAGTGGCGGCATGATGGGCAACAAGTATTCCGATGGTCCTTCTTTTACGGTAGATATGCATGGTCATGACCTGTCCATCGATATGGAAGCATTCCCACCGGCCGGTACTACCGGATCACAGCCCTACTGGTCCAGTTATGCGATTCTGGTAGTTCGTGAAGGTACGGTTTCCATTGATAACCCCGGTAAAATCACATTGAATGCCAATGCCAATTATTACTATGGCGGCTGCATCCGGGTGTCCGGTAATGAGGATACAGAGAATGGGAACCATCTGATTATTAATAATGACAATACACCGGAACATGCGGTAGTCATGCGTGGCGGTATTGCTACCCCCGCCTATGAACTGGATTACTGGACCATTTCCAATTATGGCTGGAAAACGGCGGATAAATTTACACCGGAACAGATTTATCGATACGATAATACCGTCGATATCAAGGGGCTTGTAGATATTGAAACCCTCACCGGTGCTCCTGCCATTGTAGGGAAGAGCGGCCATATCAGCGTCGGTGGCGGCCGGATCGTGGCGAAGAATTACCCGGCCATCATGACCAGAAGCGATACAACCACCATCAACCTCAATGTGCTGGCTGATGAAGACGGCCATATCCAGGGGCCCGGGTCCAATGAGCTGGTACTCAAAGGGAATGCAGTCACCGGGACGCCCTTTTGGGGAGCAGGCGGCACCATCAATATGGCCTTCGTTACTGACAAGTCAGAATTTGATGGACAGTTCTACGGACATACCGGCGGTGTGGACGGTGCCCAGAACCTGTGGCTTGCCAATGGGGCTGTCTGGAATAACGGTCCCCAGCTCATGCATGTCTGGTCATCCCAAAAGGATAATGCCACCGATAACGCCAGCATCGTGACCAACTTCCACGGCGGCAGCTCCCTGGATAAGGCGGGGAATATCTTCCAGACCAGTGCGAAGGATATTACCCTTGAAAATATGGACGGCTTTGTGAATGTCTACATGAAGCACGGCGATTCTTCTCCTTCCGACTTCAGCAGCCTCGGCAACATCATCGTAGAAAAGGCATCGAAAACCGACGGGGTGAACAGCCACGTACGGATGATTACCTCCGGCGTCACCGCAGCGGACATGGCCAAAGAGGATACGGTGAAGGAAGTGCTGAATGCACTGGCCGGCAAGCTCTACTATACGGCCTGTGTGAATGGCGAAGAGAACCTGGACGCCACCGCAGAGATTACGGAAGGCCTCACCACTTCCTCCTTCACCTACCGCCTGGGCAATGTGTCCTTCAAGAAGGACAATGGACAGGGCGAGATCACCGGGGATATCACGAAGCAGTATCCGGAAGGCCAGCAGCTGGCTGACCAGACGGAAGCCATCACCGGCAGCGACGCTTCGGAAGAATACTACAAAGAACAGGGTATTCTCAATAAAGACGGCATCTACGATTTCTCCCTGGATCCATCCTCCGTCACCGTATCCAAAGCCACAGCTTCCATCGATGGAAGCGATGCGGCAGCAGCGGTGGCAGCATCGGATAAGGATATCACCATTAAGGCGGACAATACCACCGCAGCCTTCAGCGCCACCGGCAGTGACAGCCTGAAAGCGGCAGGCATGTACAGCACCAACGGGAAGACCATCAACGCCAATGGCGGTACCATCCGGGTAAGTGGAGACGGCAGGGACGATGCGGATGCCCTGCTGGCGGACAACGGCACCATCAACATCAATACCGATGGTAACGGAAAGACCGACATCAAAGGAAACATGACCGCAAAGAACGGAGGCGCCGTGAACATCGGAGCCGCCTCTGGCTCTACCCTGGCAGGGAATACGACCGGCGACGGCACGGTCACCATGAAGCTGGCAGACGGTGCCACCTGGACCGGTGCTTCGCAGAATGAAAATACAAAGGTAGACCTGGGCGGCAGCTGGGTACAGACAGGGGACAGCACCGTAGCCTCCATCACCGGCAACGGCGGCACCCTGGACAAGAGCTCCGCCGATTCCGGTACCACCAATATTGGAAACCTGACGGGGAAGATGAATGTCCTCTACAGCCACGATGCCTATGAACCGTCCACCGTGAACGGCGGGGACACCATCATCGGCACCGCCGGCAGCGGCAGCCAGGTAAACCTCATCACCGACAACAGCGGCCTCAATATGGCAAGTACCAGTTCTTCGGACCGCCAGAAAGTGGATGATACCTTCTCCGCCCTGGCCAACAAGCTGGTATACAAAGCCAATGACGGGAACCTCACAGGCAAGCTGGAAATCGCAGAAGGCCTCACCGGCAGCAGTGCAGCCCTGGATGTGGAAGACATTACCTTCGATAAAGAGGGTCGTGGCCAGTTCACGGGGACCACACAGCCCGTTATCGGCCCCAAGGAAACCCAGATCATGAAAGGAACGAAGACAGCCCTCCTGGGAGCGGCAACGCTGTGGAGGAACAACAATAATGACCTCCAGCGCCGTCTGGGCGACCTCCGCCTGGGCCGGGGAGAAAACGGCGTATGGGCGAAGTACATTGGCGGAAGCAGCCGTATGGACAGCCAGAATACGGAATTCAGCCAGAGCTATGACATCGGCCAGGCCGGGTACGACAGGAAAGCGGGAAGCTGGATCGTCGGTGCCGCTGTGGACTATGGCAAAGGCAAGTCCAGCTACAGCAACGGCCGGGGCAATGAACGGCTCACGGAATTTGCCCTCTACGGCAGCCATGTCAGCGACAATGGCCAGTACCTGGACATCATCGCCAAGACCGGCAGGGTCAAGAGCGACTTCCATGCGGATAACCGGTATGGAAACAGGCTCGATGGAGATTACCATTCCTGGGGCAACTCCCTGTCCGTGGAATACGGCAAACGGTTCGTCCATGATACCGGCTTCTACCTGGATCCAAGCGTAGAATTCACTATGGGCCGGCTGAACGGGAAGACCTTCACCGGTACCAGCGACATCGGAAACATGTACATCCGGCAGCACGCCTTCAATAGCGCCATCGGCCGCATCGGCCTCGGTATCGGCCGCCAGCTGCCAAAGAGCAATGTCTTCGCAAAGTTCGCTTTGGCCCATGAATTCGGCGGCGACTTCAAGACCGACTACTGGGAAGACGGCGGCACACAGAAATCCACGAAAGTGGACCTTTCCGACACCTGGGTGGATATGGAACTGGGAGGCAGCGTAAACCTCGGAAAGAATACCTACCTCTACGGTACCTACACCCACTCCTTCGGCGCAGACCTCACCACCAGATGGAGAGCCGACGTAGGCGTACGGTATACCTTCTGATTTCCTGCGGCTTTATAGGTGATGCACAAAAAGACCTCGCAAGAGGTCTTTTTGCGTGGTAAAAAGCCGCAATCTTGGCTCCTCCATCGGGGGAGCTGGCGCCGCAGGCGACTGAGGGGGTGCATTAGTCGCGAAGCTGCACTTGTCAACAAAAATTGGACACGAAACTAAAAAAATTAGGCATAAAAATTG
>ENA-ORUQ01002606-ORUQ01002606.1-human-gut-metagenome-genome-assembly--contig:-NODE-2606-length-13958-cov-3.911314_pt1 | contig 13958 bp, 19 predicted proteins | sample MGYA00242081_ERZ509211 | MGnify/ENA primary metagenome ERZ509211 (study PRJEB26280, sample SAMEA2338785) | human gut metagenome | biome: human gut; feature: human-associated habitat; material: faeces...
TGCATATAAGCCTGTAAAATGTCAGTAAATATCGTATGAGATGCTTTACATTCAGCCATTCCAAAACTGATTTCTCCTTCTATTTGTTGTAGATTACTAGCAAGATCTTTCTCTGTTTTTTCAACAATATTTAAAATTTCTTCTGTTCTACTTTTTAATAACATTCCTGCATCTGTAAGTGTTACCTTCCTTTTTCCTCTAATTAATAATTGTGTATTCACTTCTTCTTCAAGCATCATGATTTGTCTTGATAATGTTGGTTGTGTAACATGTAATTTTTCTGCTGCTCGTGTAATATTTTCCTCTCTTGCGACCATTAAAAAATAATATAATGTTCTAAATTCCATAGGATTTCCTCCAAATCTTCTCTTTTTATTATAACTGAAAGCCAAAAGAAAAAGGTAAGATTTTTTCTTACCTTAACTTTATAAATTTTTAATATCTTGAACGACACGTTGTAAATCTTCTCTGATTTTAATAGATTGTGGACAAAGTTTTTCACATTTACCACATTTCTTACAAAATTCAGCTTGTGCATTTCCTAGATTTGTATAACGTCTTTTAGCTGTGTCTTTAAGACCTAACATACCGTATTCATTCCATAACTTGAAGTTACCTGGAATATCAATACCAAATGGACAAGGCATACAATAACGACATCCTGTACATCCATTTTTAGTTTTCGCTTTAATCATATCAGCTACTTTTTCTACAAGTTTTTCTTCATCTTGATCCAATGGTTTAAAATCTTTAAAAGTAGCTAAGTTATCTTCTACTTGAGCATAAGTTGACATACCACTTAAAACAACTTTCACATTTGGAAGTGAAGCCACAAAACGTAAAGCCCAACTTGAAATGCTAACATTTGGATTATAGTCAGTAAAGACTTGTTCAATATCATCTGAAAGGCTAGCAAGAGCTCCGCCTTTAATAGGTTCCATAATAACTAATGGTACATTCTTTTCTTCTGTAAGTTTGTATCCTTTCATTCCTGCTTGGATATCGGTATCAATGTAATTTAATTGAATTTGGCAGAAATCCCAATCACGATAATTAATGATTTCTTCAAAGACTTCATAATCATCATGGAATGAAAAACCAAAATTTTTAATTCTTCCTTGTTTCTTTAATTCTTCACAATAAGGAATGATATTTAAATCAATGACTTTTTTCCATGTATCTTTATTTAAAGAATGTAATAAATAGAAATCAACATAATCGACATCAAGTCTTTTCATTTGTTCTTCAAAGATTTCTTTTGCTTGTTCCAATGAATCAATTTTAAAAATTGGTAACTTTGTCGCAAGATAAAAATCTTCTCTTTTATATTTCTTTAAAACTCTACCTACAAATGGTTCGCTTTCGCCATCATGATAAGGATAAGCTGTATCAATATAAGTCACACCACTTTCAATAGCATGATCTAACATTCTTTCTGCTTCTACTTCATCAATGGTGCCATCTTCCTTTTTAGGAAAACGCATACAGCCAAATCCTAATAATGAAGGATTGACATTAAGTTTATCAATCTTACTATATTCCATCCTTTTATCCTCCCTAAATTAACCTACATTTATTGTAAACCCTAAAGCTTGGTTTATGTCAAGATAGATTTAAAAAAGGATTTTTAAGAAGATTGATATATTTTAATTTTATTCATTTGTTCAATTATTTTATAAAGAATCTCTATATTATCTGTAAACTGAATCGACTTCGCATAGTTATATTTCTTACAATAACTTTTCCATAATTTGTGCATTGTTGCATCTGTAGCAATATTTGCTAGTATAACATTATATTCTAATAATAAATTTTTCGTATTTCTCTTTTCACAAGTTTTATCAAATGCTCTTACTAAGTTATTATAATCAATGCTATCTTTATAATGGTTGTATAAAATTGTGACATCATAAAAATCTCTCATTCTTGTATTCAATATACTTCTAGATAGAATTGTTTGTAATTTTTCAGCAAGTAAAGTTTCTAAATTATATGACCATAAATTAATTGTTCTATTTTCAAGCAAAAGAGGATAATGGTAAACAATTTCCTTAGGTGTAATAACATCTCCTGTAGAAATATCAATTTTAATTGGTACCACTATTCTTTCTAGCCTAGCATTCATGTGTATACGTATCCCCGGATAATCCATATTATCCATGATATTTGATATTTCTAGTAATTCAAATTCGATATTATCTTCTAATTTAATATCTTTTATTTCCGTAATAATTTCATATATTTTTTCTTCATTCAAATTAAAATTCCTAATAGTAGTATCAATATCCATAGTAGAACGCAGTGAAATACCAATCATAGATGTAACAAGGATTCCTCCTTTTACAATAAAACAATCTCTATATTTTGAAAAAGCAATTCTCTCTAAAAATCTTTCCATCATGTATATACGTAATAAAGTAATTGGATCTGAATGATTCTGCTTAGCTATATTTTTTATTTTTCCTTTTATTTGTGCTGATGATAGATACATTACAAAAGTACCTCCATATATTGTCGAACTATTTTATCAATTCTAAAAGCTTTAGCATATTCCATCAATTTATTTAAATCTTTATCTTTTTTACTAACATATGTTTTAAGTACCGTATTAAAATCCTGAACGTCAAAATTACTTCTGCTCCTTACCAAATCACAAATCGTTCTTTCTAAATCATACATAGGGACTGTGTGTCCAAAATTATTAATTACCGTTGTTTTTCCTAAATCTAATAAATCTTTTTTTACAGTATAAATTTTATATCCTGAATTAGTTAACGATGAAGGATTATAACCAGTGTAAATCGTCATTGTATGAACAAGTGGTTCACGATCTACTAAACCATAATAATATAAAGCATCATCATGTGAGATGATTCCTCTAGGGCAACGTAATGACAAAGTATATGATTCATCTTCTAAAGTTTCTTGGGTGATATACATTCCCGGTCCAATTTTTTCCATATGATTTATTTTTATATAATCATAAATTGCTTGTCTTGAAACATCTCTTTTTTTTACGTTTTTAACAATTAAAATACCACTATCTATATATCCATCAATTTTGTTCATAAATATCGCCCCCCTTTACTTTACAATCTTGCTAATATTATATTTAATATTAGCAAGATTGTAAAGTGGTTATAAACATTTTTTCGAAACAACACATAATAAATACCTTTCAAAAAAACATGCAGCACCAATTACACAAACTTTTTCATCAAACTGTACATTAGATTGGTGTAAAGGATAATCGCCACGTTCATCCATAAATCCAGCATTTAAAAGCATATAAGCTGTCGGTATTTTTCAGCAATAATAGCAAAATCTTCTGATGTAATAGCTGTACTATTAGGCATTCCTTTTAATCCTTCAATTCCTATTTGTAACATATATTTTGCAATTTTATGACATACTTCCTTCATACGATTTAATAAATTTTCTCTTGTAGAAATATTATTTGTGCGAAGTGTTCCTTTTTCATGAATGGTTATTTTAAATTTATAAACAGAGTTCATCATAATGCCCCCCTGCATTATACATATAAGTTCCAACCTGATTTTTCCCTATCATCATATAATAAGCCACGGCTGTATGGATATCATGCACAAAAGTATGCATATTTCATGAAGTGCAAGCAAACTCTTCTTCACTTAACTCAGTAATCGGCAAAGCATCCATATCTGCCTTCAATAAAATAACAGGTTTTTCCTTACCAATCGTTACAGTTACCCCATAATCGCATAATTAGGATTGATTCAATCCATTTGTATCCCCCTCTATATACAAAAATAGTTATATAACTCATATCAACTTTTTAAAACAATAATTTTTCTATGTAGTCAACTCTAAAAATTATAAAAGGCAAGAATTAATTACATCCCTACCTATTTATATAATATCACTTGTTTTCTAATTTATAATGTATTTGTACATCAATATTTAAATTATGCTACTCCATCATTTTTAGCACTTTTTCAAGGATTTCCTTTTGCATTTTAACTTCTCTTTTCCTTTCATCCAATGCTTCTTGTAGGCTATATTCCCTATACATCCTTAAAGCCATTTCAATCTCCCACTCATCTTCTAACTTTCCCATTTCTTCTATAAAAATACTTGCTTCTTCTCTTGTCATAATTTAAATTCCATCCTTTCTTTTATAAAGGTTCATAATTACCTTCATCAAGCCATTTTTGAATATTTTCTTCTTTAAATGCTTCTATTTCTTCCAATCTAGATGAGATTGCTAAATCTAAAGGAACATTTTTATACATTATATAGGCAGTTTCTTCATCTAACACTTTATCTCCTGCCTCTTTTACTTTCTTCATAAATATTTTTACTTCTGCTTTTGTCATATGTTTCTCCTTTAAAGATTAAAATTTTTTAATTAACAACAGTTTCCCATCTTTTGAAAGCCATTTGTTGAGCACCAAAGCTTCCTCCATGTCGCATACTTTCAGAAATAGCTTTATCAAAAAATTTATCCTTTATTTCATATTAAAAGAAGAAAACCAATGTCTTTAATAATTGGTTTTCTTCTTTTAAATTTGAAATTTTCTTTAAAGCTTTAGTGTTATCATTCATTAATTGCGCATTTATCAACTTTAGATTTGTAACGTTATTCTTTTCAATAAAATAACCACAAATTGCTACAACTGCAATTCCTGATGTTATAATTTCACTTTTGTGATTTTTCACAAATAAAATAACTCTTTCTTTTTTGTTCTTTTCTTTAACTTCCATACTGAATTACCCCTTTCTTATTTTTACATCTAAAATATAAGAGAATTATCAAAAATATTCCAAGGCAAAAAGGTAATAATATTTAGCAATACTTAATTTAGTGTTCCTATTAAGTCACACAGATCCATATAAACTGTATTTAAATACTTGATACACATATCAAAATTATATGTTTCAGATGCTTTAATTATCATTGTACAAAATAATCGTTCACTTAATAATGTTGTATAATTATAAAATCCACATGGTATTTCTTTTGTAATATTGTCATATTGTAAATGACAAACTAAATCAAATAGATGCAATGGTAAAGATTGTGGAAAAGGATCATTATTAGTAGTTAAAACTGTTTTTAACAATTGTGATTTTTTATTTCCAACTAATATTTTAACTTTTCTTTTGTTCGTCAATTCATCGTACGTTCTTAGAAAAATTGCTACTCTTAAAGGTTCAATTTCATAATCATTATCTCTTCTTCTTATGTATAGTCCCTCATCTTCACCAAATCTTTCAATCCACTTTTTATCATATTCAATAGCATTCCTTAAAAATTTAACAGCATTACTATTAAAAAAATTATGTTTTTGTTTACTTTCTATTTTCCCACTTGTTTGTTTACAAAAATAAAATAAATCATCATTCATTAAAAATTCATCTAATTCTTTTACTGGAATTGATATATACTTCCAATAATTTGGTGGTAATATTTCAAGTTCTTCTGTATAAAATAGCTCTTGGAAATTATTATCAAGATTATTTAAAAGATCAACGCAATAAACTAAATGATTATATTGATTACAATATTCCACTAATTGATTGATAGGATTTTCATTATATTCCTTTATTGTTATTTGATTACTATACATAATATCTTCTATAGTGCTCTCTAATGTATTGTTAATAGACAAATAAAATCTTTCAATTGCAAGATTTTCAATCAATTTTTCAATTTTATATGAGATTTTTTCAAATTCATTATTAGTCGTACAAAAATAATAACAGGCTTCTTCATCATCAAGTAAGTTTAAAATAATAAATGATAAGTGATTTCCTTCTAAAGCACCTTCTTCATAGCACTTTTTATAACTCATATTTTCTAATGAAAGACTCTTAAATATATTTTCTTTTGGAAAGATAAAATAATTCATCATATAAAAGAAATAAAGCACTTGTAAGTATCTTTTATATTCGTTCAACTCTTCCGGCTTATGCACTTCAAAATTTTCTAATCTATTATTCAAAGCAAATTTACTTTTATCTTTTCTGATAAGAATTTGTTTAATTTCTTCTTTTTCCCTATTCCATGTTGCTTTGTCAATATTTAATTTATCAACAAAAACTTCTTTATCATTTTGATCCTTATGTCTACAAATAATTCTCCCTTCTGTACTTGAAATCAAATCTGTTACTCTTTTTATTTCCTCAGCTAAACAATTTATATTAGCTTGTTCATCTGATAAATTTTGACCTATATCAAAATTACTTTGTAATTCTTTTTTGTTAAATAGCATACTCACTCTCTCCTTATCCTTCATAAAATAAAACGGGTAAGAATAATAAATCTTACCTGTTCAATAACTAATTATCTGTATATTCAAAAGAAACATTATATTTTTTATTATTCACTTTCCCAACATTTTCAATATAATTCCTTATTAATTCTTCAGCTCTTTCATCTGCTTGTACGAATAGCATAGTATTCTTCTTTGTTTCTTTTTTCATAGCTTTATTTGCTTTACTATATGCCTTTTTCTCATCTTTTTCTGTAATATCATCAACAAAAAAACCTTCTTTGTTAGAATAATAATGATCTTTATCTAAAGAATTAGCATCTACACTGCAACCATTTTGTAATATTTGAGCATGTGGCATCTTTATCTTAATATTCTCTCCCTCTATTTCCATTTTTAACTGTGATATATCAGTTCCAATACTAACGGTTCCCTCATACTCTATCCATAACTTTCTATTATTTTTCAAAAACAACAACACTGTTCCAGCATCATCATACTTTGCAACATTGTGGTATCTTGTTTTTAAAGTTGCTAATTCTGCAATTCCTCGAACTTTATCAACTGTAGGAATAATATCTGTTTTTTCATTTTTATTAGAATAGTTGATAAATGCACCTATTCCAAAACATACCATTAAAAATATAACCCCTGAAATCCATATGTTCTTATTTTTCATTTTCCATACTCCAATCATATGTATATTCTTTACCATTTTCCTCAATTAAAGGATCTATTAATGCTTTAACAAGTCTTTTTAAATTATCCTCTGCTAGCTTTTTTATAGCTTTATTATTTTTAGTTTCTTCATTAGCATCTTTTACCGCTAATTTATATGCCTCATTTGTGACACCTTCTTTATCTTCAGATTTATCATAGAAAATATAATCTAATTTTTGCATATCAACATTTGGTTCCTCTATTTCAATTGAAGGTAATTTAATCTTTATCACATTATCCTCAATACTCTCTATTTCTATTTTTCGAATATCTACACCCGCCTTTATATTTGCTTCGTAACTAACAAGATAGGATGCTTTTTTCTCACCTTTATTTATCTTTTTTGCCACTCCGTTATAAGTTGTTTGATATGTTGAAATTTGGCTTGTCTTAATTACATCCGTTAATGTTGATTTCGTTATTACTGTAGTCTTTTCCCCAAAATATTTATCATATCCAGGTAGAACAACAAGCTTTACACAAGTAACCGCAACTATAAATAAAAATAAAATAGTTGCAATTTTACTTTCAATAATATTATTAATTAATTTCGCTATGTGTATTTTTTCTTTTTTTCTACTCATACTCTTACCTCCCATTTAGAGTACTCTTTTGTAATATTATACAATATTTTGTCGAATTACTTAACGTAATATTAATAAACGCAGAAATTTATTTCTGCGTTTATTGCCTATTATTCTATTTCATCTGATTCTGAATCATCTTCATCTTCTTCATCAGTATCCAAATCACTTTCATCATCATCTGTATCAGGAGAATAAATTGAAACACTTAATTTATGATCTTCTTCATCATATTCAATATCGATTTCATATCCTTCACTATTTTTAGCATTATAATAACCATCATAACTATTAGTATCTAAGATGTATCCCATGTTTTTACATTCTTCAACGTAATTATAATAATCATCTAATGTTAATTCATAAGCTTCAAAGCTAAATTCATCTTCATCATCTAAATAATCTTTTTTTATAACACTTGCCTTTGGTTTCGGTAATTTATCTTTAAATATTCCCCTTGTCCAATATTGTGCTTCTTCTATCGATTCTTCTTCTGTATATTCTTTTGATTGATAACCATAATAAACTGTATAAATCTTATTATCATTTATGTATTCTATAGTTGCTGTATCAGGTTCAGTTAAATCAACATAACTTGCATCTTTTACATAAAATATTCCATAGCAAATCCTTTGATTTTTTATTGATTTATTTTTTTCAACAAATCTATCTGATTCCATTTTAAAACTTATCTTTTTCTTTTTTAATTCTTTTATATCATCTTCATCTACACCCAATGTGTCTCTTATATAATCATAAAATTTTTCTTTATCTTCTGATTTTAAATTATCCTTTTCTTTAAATGTTAATTCAAAATGTGTAATTGTATAAGCTGTATTATTTTTATAATCAAGTAGAGCATATCTTTCACCATCTGCAATTCCTTGCTTAACATTCCAACTTATCTTATCAATATTTATTTTTGATGATGATTCTATATCACTATTCTTTTTTGTATCTACATTATTGGATTTACATCCACCTATCATTACTATCATACTCATTAAAACAATAAATTTTATTATTCTTTTCATCTTTCATATCCTCCAAAATATTTTTCTTTAATATATATTGATAATTCCAATTTTGCTTCGAGTTGTTCCACTTTCTTATCAATCATATGTAATATTTCATCATCTGTTTTTGAACTAAAACCTTGAATTTCTAAAATACTAAACCCTATAGATTGAAAATCTTTTATTTCTATGTAATCATCTAATTGTTTTTCATCATAAAATCTATAACCTGATTTTGTATTTATAATTGAAGGTTTTAAAATTCCTATTTGATCATAATATCTAAGAGTATAAACACTACATTTACAAAGCTTGGAAAATTCAGTTATTTTTAACAACGATTCCATCACCTCTAATTTTAGTTTATCATTCTAGCTAACTCGAAGGTAAAGCCCTAACAACCCCTCTTTGTTATCTACACTTAGAATTTATCATTAATCAAATATAATTAATAAAGGCAAAAACTATGAAATATTTAGCATTCTTAAATTATTATGTTATCATTTAATTAACATTTATATAGAGGGTGAATTTATGGAGACAAAAAAAACAAATCAAATCGTTACGCAAGAGGATATTATGAATCTATTAGACTCTTGTTATGAAAAATGTTTAAATGGAATTCCTGCAGTTAGTGTAAGTGTGGATAAAATGGCTGCTGATTACCAAAAAAAACACAAGAATAAAGAAGAATCTTGTAAAGCTATGCTACATAATCAAATTATTAAATGTACTACATCTGGTGCATTAACTGGGCTTGGTGGATTTATAACGCTTCCTGTTGCTATCCCAGCAAATGTTGGAAGTGTCATATACGTTCAAATGCGCGTGATTGCCTGCGTTGCATATATGTCTGGTTATGATTTAGATTGTGATCAAACACAAACATTTGTTTATGCCTGTCTTGCAGGTGTAGCAATAAATAGCGTTGTTAAACAAGCTGGTATAAAAATCGGAGTTAAAGTATCAACGAACATAATAAAAAAAATCCCAGGAACCGTATTAACAAAAATTAACCAAAAAGTAGGATTTAGATTACTTACAAAATTTGGAACTACAGGTGTTGTTAATTTAGGTAAGCTAATACCTGGCATTGGCGCTGTTGTAGGTGGTGGACTTGATTTATTTGAAACAAAAATTATTGCTGATAGAGCCTATGATTGGTTCATGAAAGGAAATTTATCATAATAATCAACACATCAAATTAAAAAACACCGATATTCCCTAATTTATCTAGGTTTTATCGGTGTTTTTTTGAGTTCCTATATATCTAAATTATTTGTTTCTTGGCTTCATTTGAGGGAATAAGATAACTTCTTGAATAGATTCTTGTCCAGTTAATAACATAACTAATCTATCAATTCCCATACCCATACCACCTGTTGGTGGTAATCCGTATTCCAATGCTTCTACATAATCTAAATCCATTTCGTTTGCTTCATCATTTCCTAATTCTTTTTCTTTTAATTGATCAGCAAATCTTTCATATTGATCGATTGGATCATTTAATTCAGTAAATGCGTTAGCATATTCGTTTCCACAAATGAATAATTCAAAACGTTGTGTGAAACGTGGGTCTTCTAAATTCTTTTTAGCAAGTGGTGAAATTTCAATTGGATGACCATATACAAATGTTGGTTCAACAATTGTTTCTTCTACATATTTTTCAAAGAATTCGTTGATGATATGTCCATAACCAAAGTGAGCTTCTACTTCAATACCATGTTCTTCAGCTAATTTTTTAGCATCTTCAAATGACATATGTTCATTGAAATCAATACCCGTTTTTTCTTTAATAGCTTCTGTCATAGAAACACGTTTAAATCCTGGAGCTAAAGAAATATGATGTCCTTTATAATCTAATTCATAAGTTCCATTAACTTCCATAGCAGCATTAGAAATAATACCTTCAGTTAAATCCATCATACCTTCAAGATCACTAAATGCTTTATAAACTTCAATAGTAGTAAATTCAGGGTTATGAGTTCTATCCATACCTTCATTTCTGAATAAACGCCCAATTTCATAAACAGCATCCATACCACCGACAATTAATCTCTTTAAAGATAATTCAGTAGCAATACGTAAATAGAAATCAGTATCTAATGTATTATGATGAGTAACGAATGGTCTTGCAGCTGCTCCACCTAAGATTGGATTTAATACAGGTGTTTCAACTTCTACATAGTTTTTACTATCTAAATAATGTTGAATTGAACGAATGATTCTTGGTCTTGTAAACGCAATTTTTTTAGCATCTTCATTCATGATTAAGTCAACATATCTTCTTCTATATCTTTCTTCAATATCACTTAAACCATGGAATTTTTCTGGTAAAGGACGTAATGCTTTTGTTAAATGTGTATATTCACTTACTTTAATTGAACATTCTCCAGTATTTGTCATAAATACTGTTCCTTTAATTCCAATGATATCTCCAATATCACCTTTTTTAACGATTTCATAAGCTTCTTCACCAATAGTATCTTTTCTTACATATAATTGGATTTGTCCATCTCTATCTTGAATATGCATGAAACATACTTTACCTTTACGACGTTTAGTCATAATTCTACCAGCTACAGATACTTCTACAGCCATTTCTTCTAATTCTTCATGAGTTTTTTCACCATATTGTTCTTTAATACCTTTTGAATAAGCAGTTACATCAAATCTTTGACCAAAAGGATCAATCCCTTTGTCGATAAGTTCTTGCATTTTTTCTCTACGAACAAGTTCTTGTTCACTAAACTTTCTTTCTTCCATAATTTCCTCCTAAAATATAAAAAACTCTCCATCCCATGGGACGAGAGCTAAATCGTGTTACCACCCAAATTCATTAATAGGTCACCCTATTAACCTCAATAACTATCTATTAATAGTCTTGCCTATAACGTGGCTTACGTCATCCTATCAAAAACATCCAAGATGCAGCTCCTAGTCTTTATTCATAATAGTTTCATTATCTTTTCCACCAACCAAGACTCTCTTTAAATGAAGGGCTATTATTACTTGTCTATTCATTGCCTTTATTTCTACTTCGTTATCTTAACTTAATTCAAATTTATTGTCAATATAAGCGATAAAATTAGTTTTAATAATGAAAAAATGCACTAGGTGCATTTTATTCATGAATCTTATTATTTAATACCATTCTTACAAAATCAGGTTCAAAATGTTTAGCTCTTGATCCTGAATAACCCATATCTAATGATGAGATTTGTTCCATTTCTTCTTCATTTAATTCAAAATCAAAGATATCTATATTTTCTTTAATTCTTTCTACATGTGTTGATTTTGGAACAACAACAACACCTCTTTGTACATTCCATCTAAGTAAGACTTGTCCTACTGATTTATTATATTTAGCTGCAATTCCTTTTAACATTTCATCTTCAAATGGGTTATATCTTCCTCCACCTAGTGGTGCCCATGCTTCAGGAATAACATCATAATATTTCATTGTTTCTAATGCTTTTTCTTGAGTATAGTATGGATGTAATTCTACTTGATTGACAACTGGTTTTACTTTAACGATTTCACAGAAGTTTGTAAGAATATTTGGATAGAAGTTAGAAACACCGATTGCTTTTAAGATACCTTCTTTATATGCATCTTCCATGGCTCTCCATGCACTAAAATAGTCTCCACAAGCTTGATGTAATAAATAAAGATCAAAATATTCTAAACCACTTTTTTCTAAAGAAGTACGAATTCCTTTTTTAGCACTTTCATAATCCATCATATCTTGTACCCATAGTTTAGATGTAATAAATAAATCTTCTCTTGTACAAAGACCATCAGCGATTGCTCTTTTTACAGCATCTCCTACAGCATCTTCATTTGTGTAAACAGCAGCTGTATCAATTAAACGATATCCTGCTTTAATTGCTTGATATACTGATTCTTCACATTCTTTTTTATCTGGTACTCTAAAGACACCAAAACCTACCATTGGCATTTTTAAACCATTATTTAATGTTACATATTCCATTATAGAATCCCCCTTTTTCTATTATTTTAATCCATGATAGCTTATAGTCAAATACCTATTAGATATTATCTATTATACATTTTATGCATAATAAAAAGCTTAATTGCTTAAGCTTTTAGATAATGTATGATTTCTTTTGCTTCTTTAGCATTAGATAATACTTGCATTGTTTGCTTATTATCCATGATTGTATAAAGATCTTTTAGTGTATTTTTAGTCACTTGCGGTTCTAACATTTTCATGGCAATCAAGAAAACAATTTGTACTTCATGTTGATCCTATAGAATTGGTTCTTTTACTCTACCAAATACGACAAACGGATCTTTTACTGTATCACTTTGTCCATGAGGAATGGCTACCTCATATCCTAAAGCTGCTGAATATTCTTTTTCTCTTTTTAATACAGCTTCAATATATTCTTGTTTGTCTTCAAGTCTTCCATGTTCAAAGGCTTGGTTTGCTAGAGTGGAAATAATTGTTTCTTTATCTCCTGTTAAATCAAGTAAGATAAGATCTTTATCAATAATCATTTCTTATCCCTCCGTTCCTTACACCTATATATTAGCAAACCCCTATATTCTTGAATATAACAATGATTTGCAAAAAAATGTGCAACTCTTGGTATACTATTTTTGCAAAAAAAATCGCACATAAACCTGTACAAAAAAATGAACTAAATAAGTTAGCTCAATAACTTATTTAGTTCACCATATCTGCTCTCTATTTATTTAAACTGTAATTTTGTTTATTACCAACACAAAAAAAATCTAATTTGAAATTAAACACATCTATCTAAGTTTGTTAAAAAAATTTTTCTCGATATGGAATCTGCTTGTTATATATTTTTCTATATATTTATAATCATGATTTCCATCTTCTGTGGTCGGCAAAGGTATCTTACTCTTTTCCATATCTTCTTTTTTCCACTTATCTGCGAAAACATATCTTTTACCCGCTGTCTTCAAAAGTGGAATAATAAAAAAAGCAATTTCTCTACTCATTTCAAATTTTGGATATAAAACATTTACATCATCTGATGCCCAAAACACTTCATCTTGATAAAACGCTTCGCCAATAGACCCGTTATAACTCAATGTAATTGTATTTTGAGGATGAAGGTGAGAATCATTCGAGATATAAGCTGTAATTCCATTGTTAATAGAGCTTGCACCTATAAATCTTATTTTGCCCTCCTTCATATCGGCCTTTGTTAATCGTTTCCCTTTGCGCACATCAAACAAATCAGATATTTGAAATAATTTCCAACTGTTTATATCAATTGCTTTTGAAGCAATTGATTTCTTCGCTGACTTCAAGTTAGTCAGCGAAGAGTTGATTTCAAGTTAGTCAGCGAAGAGCTGACTTCAAGTTAGTCAGCGAAGAGCTGACT
>ENA-ORUQ01002612-ORUQ01002612.1-human-gut-metagenome-genome-assembly--contig:-NODE-2612-length-13933-cov-16.137484_pt1 | contig 13933 bp, 10 predicted proteins | sample MGYA00242081_ERZ509211 | MGnify/ENA primary metagenome ERZ509211 (study PRJEB26280, sample SAMEA2338785) | human gut metagenome | biome: human gut; feature: human-associated habitat; material: faeces...
TGATTCATTTGCACCGGGTGCTAAGAATCAGGAATTATCCATGAATATCAAGAATTTGGTGAATGATGCTTATGCAAAAGACATTTCCGCAAAAGAACGGGCGGCGAAACGTATTGCACAAAAAAACGGTGAATATGTGGGATCTACAGCTCCATACGGATATTGTGTGGAAAAGATAAATGGAATTTGTAAGTTGATTGTGGAACCGGAAGCTGCAAAGATTGTCCGCAGGATTTTTGAAGAATATGCTTCGGGAGATGGCATACAGAGCATTATTGACAGGCTGTTTGAGGATAGGGTACATCGGATTTCGGACTATAACCAATATCATCATGTGTACTGTCAGGATGGAGAGAATCTTCATCAGTGGGGAAATTCTTCGATACGTGCGGTTTTAAATCGAAATAATTATTATGGTGATCTGGTTCAGAGAAAATACGAATCCAGATTTCAAAGAGGTGAAAAATGGTGTGACATACTGGACCAGAGTCAGTGGATTATTACGCCAAATGCTCATGAGCCGATTATCAGCAGAGAACTGTTTGACAAAGCACAGGTCAGGTTAAAAGTAGCACAACAGAAAGCAACAAAAACTACAGTAGGATGGGAAGAGGATGAAAGAGCATTTTACAATGTATTGTATTGTGGAGATTGTAAGCGAAAAATGTGTACACGTAGATACAGAGGCAATGTGTATTACTTTTGCAATGCTGCCTGGTATCGGGATGAAAGAAAATGTAGTCACAAATCTATTTCCGAAGAGAAGCTGCAGAAAATTGTCCGTTCAGAGCTGACCAGACAGTTTCAGTTATCTGACTTACGGAAAAAGGATATGTCTGCTATAAGCAGTGCAGTATTTCTTACCAAAATCAAAGAAATTCAAGCAGAGATCAGGAAACTGGATGCAGATATGGAAAGACGTTCAGAAAAACTGGCACAGGCATTTATGCAATATAAAGAGGGCGAACTTTCCAAAGAAGCCTATATAGAAATGAAAGATGACCGTAATAACTGGAAAGTGTTCTGTGAAGAGAGGAAGAAGTCTCTGGAGCAGACTATACGTAAACTGGAAAAACAGCAGAAAAAAGAAGCCAGATTTTTACGAAGTCTGTTGGAACTGGATGGGACAACCAGAATCAATGCGGAACTTGCGGAGAGCCTGATTGAAAGTATGTATCTATATGGTGATAACAGACTGGAAATCAACTTCGGGTTTAAGGGGGCGGTAGAATATGAGTAATCAGAAACTGATTATTGGATATTACCGTCTTTCCATGGAAGATGATTCAGAGGGAGAAAGCAACAGCATTATCAATCAGAGAAAACTGGTAAAAGATTATATTTCCAATATTCCGGAACTGGCTTCTATGCCATTTCAGGAGTTCTACGACGATGGATATTCTGGTTCTAGTATGGAGCGTCCGGCAATTAAACAGGTTTTGGAGCTTGCCAGAGAGAATAAAGTGCAGTGCATTGTGGTAAAAGATTTTTCACGTTTTGCCAGAAACTATATTGAGATGGGAACTTATCTGGAGCAGATTTTTCCATTCCTGGGAGTACGATTCATTTCTATCTCAGACCGATATGATTCTAAAGATTATAAAGGAAAGAGTTCAGACATCGAAGTACAGTTTAAAGGATTGATCGCAGACTTCTATGTGAAAGATCAGTCTGTAAAGGTAAAGGCAGCAGTCAACACCAGACGGGGAAAAGGTGAGTATTGTTGTGGTTCTGCACCTTATGGGTATCGAATCAATCCAGAAAATAAGAAAGAACTGGTGATTGTAGAGGACGAAGCGGAAGTGATTCGCAGAGTATTTGAACTGACCAATCAGCGATATTCAAAGATGGAGATTTGTCGGTTGTTTAATGAAGAGGGGGTACTGACTCCCTTGCAGTCTATGAGTAGACGACAGAAATCAGACAGCAAGAAAGCTGCATCAAGAGGACTGCAGTGGACGAGTGATATGATACGGAAGATTGTGGATGATAAAACTTATATAGGCTGTATGGTCTATGGAAAAACAAAGATTCCAGATCCCGGAACTGGGAAAGAAGTACCGGTACCGAGAAATCAGTGGAAAGTGATGGAAAATCATCACGAGCCGATTGTATCAAAAGAAGTTTTTGAAAAAGCACAGTCCCTTCAGATCAGATACACCAAGAAAAGCAAATTTGACAGGGAAACAACACTATTAGGTGGCTATGTAAAATGCGGGAATTGTCGCAGAAGCCTGACTTCAAGCAGTCCGATTCATGGTCATATTCTTTATAGCTGTGCTTACAGTAAAGGAAAAGAAGATACAGGATGTTTCGCCGGGAAAGCGGATAACAAAATGCTGGAGCATATCGTGCTGGCAGAAATAAAGGCTTACTTACGTCAGAATATCAGCCAAGAACAGATGCAGCAATCCATGAGAAAACAGCATGAGGACAGTATAGAAGCCTATAAGACGGAAAGTGCAGATTGTGAAAAGTGTCAAGAACAAATAAAAATCCAGAACCGCCAGAACTATGAGAAGTATCACGAGGGACAGATGAACCAGAACCAGTTTATGGAAGCCAAGAAGCAGTTGGAAGAAGAAAGAGAACGACTGCAGAAACGTGTACAGGAACTGGATGAGTTGATAAACGACGAGAAAGAAATCCTGATGAAAAAGAATGTTCCGGTGGAGCAAATGTTGAAGTATTTAGGCTATGAGAATCTGACACGAGAGATGCTGGAAGAATATGTGCAGGGAATATATGTGTATGATGACGGGAGAGTGGGGGTGGAGTATAAATAGCAACAAATTAGCATATAATAACAATAAAATTGTTGATAAAAAGCAATAATGATGTATAATTATATAAAGAAATGGAAAGGAGATGCAAAAAAAATGTTGTTAAACTTTAAAATGGAAAACTTTAGGTCATTTAAAGATGAGACTTTTTTTACAATGCTTTCAAGTAAACAGAAAACGCATAATGATTATGTGATAGATAAAAGTGTAAATGGTAATAAGTTAAGAGTATTACCAATGACTGTCATTTATGGAGCAAATGCATGTGGAAAATCCAACATTGTGTTGGCAATGGATATATTAAAAAAAATGGTTATGAAAGGAACCTTAAATTGCAAAGAGCTGGAATCTTATAAAAGTATGTTATCTTTTATTAGAGATACAAGTTGGTATGATCCGGTTTCTTTAGAAATTACATTTTCCACTCAAAATAATATTTATAGATACGGAATTAAGTTTACGGATATTGATGTATATAAAATTGAAGAAGAGGTTCTTTATGTTAATGATGACCTGTTCTTTTCACGAGATGATGAAAATCAAATTTATGTGGATGTAAAGAAATTAGTAAAAAAAGGTTATATTAATAAGGATGATGCGGATTTTTCTGAACGCTTGATTCACAAATTGAACCAGACATTGGATAAACAAAAGTTAGTTGTAGCAGGTGCAATTAGCAATTTGTTTGATAAAAAATATTTTGAGGATTTTAATTTATGGTTTGAAAAATTTAATGTTATTATGAATGCAAATGACATGAATTTTAGACAAAAAGACTTAAAGACGATATTTAATAAAAAACCAGATAAAGATATTCGTAGAAATATTTTCGAAAGTGCCTCAGTTAAAGAAGTTATGAATATAGCTGAGTTTGGAAATCAAAAAATTGGATTTATGGCAGAAACAGATAATGATGAATTATCTATGTGTTCAATGTATCAAGTACCATTAAGAAAAGATGAGCAACCACAAAAAAAATATGCAATATCCATGATTGTAGATTCAGAGCTGATGGAATCGAGAGGAACTATCCATTTGATTAGATTGTTACAACCGTTTATAGATGTTTTAGATAATGGCGGGGTCATTGTTTTGGATGAAATGGATGCTTCATTGCATTTTGAAATTGTTGTATCGCTGATAAGAATTTTTAACAATAAAGATATCAATAAAAATAATGCTCAGTTAATTTTCAATACGCATAATCCAATATATTTAGACGGTGAATTGCTTAGACATGATCAAATTGTAATGGTTGAAAAGCGAAGGAATGATATGGTGAGCGAGATATATTCTTTAGCAGATTACAAATTACGTCCAGAAGAAAGAATATTAAAAAATTATTTGAATGGAAAATATGGAGCATTGCCACATATGGATTTGGAAATTGCATTTAAGCACATATTGGAAAGAGAGGCGAATAATCTTGAATCGTCCAAAGAACAATAAAATACGAAGACCACAATTCCTCTGCATTGTAGGATGTGAGGGAAAAAACCAGGAAAGAATATATTTTGATAAAGTAGCAGAATTAGTGAATTGCGTTGAAGAAAGAACGCATGATTTAGTATTTGATTATGCGGAACCATATGGCGGAAATCCTAAGTGTGTGGTAGAACGAACTATTCAGAAATCTATTGGTAAGGAAAACAAAGTATCTGTTTTTGATTATGACGGAAAAAAGGATAAGTATGAAGAAGCAATAGATTTGGCAATAGAAAATAAGATTGAATTAGGATATACAAATTATTGTTTTGATTTATGGCTAATTCTTCATAAAGAAGACTATTTTGATATAGTACAAAATCAGGATGCATATGCTGATAAATTACGACAAGTTTTTGGGTTAGCAGCAGATGCAAACATAAAAAAAGAAAAAAGGGTAACGGAAATAGTCAATCAAATCGGATTATCTGATATAAAGAATGCAATTCAAAGGGGTAAAAAAATATCAGAGGATAATCAGGGTAAAGAGGCAAATAAAACGCCAAAAGAAAACAGATATTATGATAATCCAGATACGCAAATGCATGTGTTGCTACAATTTTTATTTGCGAAAGTAGGAATAAATATTGACGCATTAGGATAGAAAAGATGTAGCAATGACGTTACATCCTCCCCACCTACTTTGTGACAATTATATAACGTCCTCTATACAGAAATATGCGGTTTTAAGCCATTTTGGTGGCAAAAGAGCCGCATATTTTTTGTAGCAATGACTTGACATCCTCGGGGCGATTATGTCTTGCAGAAAGTATTTCATTATAGTTGAAAAATAAGCCTTTTCGTGAAAAACAGTCGTATGTCTGTTATTATTCGGAAAATTTATCACTGTAATGAATATGCATATCTTCCCAGTCCATGAATAATACATAGAACACCCTTCCGTATTGCTGGCTTTTTACGATTCTTCCGTGATCGAGGACAGAAAGATAGGAGCCGTCAGCTTTTCGGAGGTGAAAGTGAATATAGTCATTTTCATTACCACTATCAATCTGTTCCCAGATGCTGGATTCTATCTGTTTCTGTTCATCTTTCAGGATCAGGTTGCGGAAGCGCTTATTGGTGAGTCTGAAGAGCTCGTCCATATCTTTATATCCGGTCATATGAAGGAACTCATGGTTTGCATAAAAGAGTTCGTCATCGTCTTTGTCCGCTCTGTATATGATAAATGCACCCGGAAGGTGTTCAGAGATATCTTTAAATGCGAATCCCAGTTGTTTACGGATTCCGGACTGAAGACCTTCCCTGTAGGCCATACACCCGTTTTTTCCGTGAAGTTTTATTTCATAAAGGGCTGCATCTGCACAGCGCATAAGCTGTGAACGGCTGGCTGCAAATGTGGGATATTCCGCATATCCCAGAGAAATGTTAAATGACTGTTCTTTTCCCTTGTATGAGAATGCCTTTGGAAGTCCGGTAAATTGCTGCAGCAGTTCTTTTGCATCTTCACAGGTATAATTTTGTAAAAGAATACAGAATTCATCCCCGCCGTTTCTTCCCAGTAATGCATCAGATGGAAAAAATGTTTTCATGCTGTCTGCCAGACTCTTTAATGCTTTGTCTCCATAGGCGTGGCCATAGATATCATTAATAAACTTAAAATCATCGATATCAAGGAGTGCAGCCACAAAATGTGCTTTCGGATTTTTATCCATCATCTTTTCTGCTGATTCGTCAAATCCATAGCGGTTGTAAATACCTGTAAGAGAATCCGTGCGTGCCAGTATCTGAAATTTATTTTTGTTTTCGTTTGATACCAGCCATACCCTGATAAGTCCCGACAGAAGTAAGGTGATGGCAGTAAATATTATACTGGCTTTTGCTATTAATAAATTGTCTTGCCATCCGCTTTCAGGAGTTAATTCAAACTTCCAGCTTTCTTTCCCTATGGTAAAATCATAAGAAACCGGCTGCGTTATCTGACCATCTGACTGGTAAACGGTTTTATAAGTGTCACTCCAGGGAGTTTCTGTTTTGGAAAGTCTGTACTCATATCTAAAACCTGAAAGTGCATGGATCGAGTCGGAAAAAATATCAGGAACACGCAGGATAACAATGGTAAATCCCCAGAAATACGCCTGTCCGTGCTCATCATTCAGGTAGACCGGATTGCGAACAGCAATTCCATAGCTGCCCTGTTTCAATTCAAAGGGTCCCTGTGTAATGATTGTATGGTTGTCTCTTGCATAACAGGAAATTCTGCCACGGTCTTTATCATGGAGCAGATCAATTTTACCTGCCCCATTTCCCTCAGCAGGATAAATATCTGTTACAACACCGTCCGGAGCAAGCTGTACACTTTCAATAGAATCAGATATAAGATTTTCTGCAATCGTATCAAATTGCTTGATATCTCCATTTCCACTGATCAGAACCTGTTTCAGAGTATCTGTGATCGCAATTCCATTTGTAATTTCATTTTTAATACGTTCGCCGTAGGTTGATACATTTAATTGTGCGGTTGTGCGTCTCTGCCATTTTTCGTGAGTGTCTGTTTTGTATACGATGAAACCAACAAGGCACATGCTCAGTAAAAAAACGATAAGAGGCACAAGATTTTTTTTCTTCACCTGTTTCACATCATTTTTATCGGATATTTTTATGATGGAACATTATAGCACAGAAATGAAAAAACGTAATGAATTTTTTTCAAAACACAGGTACAAAAACATAGGCAAAATCAGACAAAAGTTTCTTAAAGTGAAAATGTTGTAGATATGAGGAAAACATGTTATGGTATGTATACAATGCGTAAAGAGGAGCAGAAAAAATGAAGTACGAACATATCACAGAGGGCCGTTTCATAGATCGTCCTAATCGGTTTATTGCACATGTGGAAATCAATGGGCAGGTGGAAACGGTTCATGTAAAGAATACAGGCAGGTGCAGGGAGCTTCTGATCCCGGGTACACAGGTTTTTCTGGAAAAGAGCAGCAATCCGGCGAGAAAGACAGCCTATGATCTGATCTGCGTAAATAAAAAGGGCAGGGGCCTGATCAATATGGATTCTCAGATTCCCAATAAAGCAGCACTGGAGTGGGTAAAGGCAGGACATCTTTTTCCGGAAAAGGTTCAGGTAACGCCGGAGAAGACCTATGGAAATTCCAGATTTGATCTTTACGTCTGTTCAGAGAAACGTAAGGCTTTTATAGAAGTGAAAGGTGTCACTCTGGAATCTGACAATATAGCACGATTTCCTGATGCACCTACAGAAAGAGGTGTGAAGCATCTGAAAGAGCTGATCCATTGTATGCAGGAAGGATACGAAGCCTATCTGCTTCTGGTGATCCAGATGAAGGGAGTTGACAGGTTTGAGCCCAACTGGGAGACTCATCGGGAATTTGGAGAAACATTACAGGAAGCGGAAAGGGCAGGAGTGCATATTTTGGCCTATGACTGCCTAGTAGAACCTGACAGAATGGAAATTCAGGATCCGGTACCTGTATGCCTTGCTTCTGACTGGAAATAAAAAAGTATTCCCGCAATCAGCAGGTCCTATTCAAAAATTGCGATGACTGCCAATGCTTTTGAAGAAGACCGTAAAAAGGCAATCAAAGCGGGTATGAACGCTCATATTGCCAAACCAATCAGTGTAGATATAATTCTGGAAAATCTGGAGAGAATGCGCCAAAACAGAAAGTATTTTAATGAACCTGCTGAGAAGAGTTAAAAACTTTTCAGCAGGTTTTAATTTATCCAAAAAATTACATGCATACTGTCAGAAGTGCTAGTGTAAATATCTGAGCGTTCACGTATAATGTAGATAAACAAAAAATCTTCTCACAAAATTAAGTAAAAAAGAGTCCGAGGAGTACATTAAAAAAGAAAGGAGATGTTTGTATGAGTAAAAAAATGAGGTTGTGGATGGCAGGAACAGTAGGAGTCTTAATGGCAGGCTTTATGAGCGTAAGTGTTTATGCCCTTGAAGAAAAGGATGTTATTGGAACCTGGTATGTAAATGAGCTTTCTATGGGCGAAGGTGCATCCTTTCATCCGGGGGCAATGGGAATGGAAGTGATCGTGGACATTAAAGAAGACGGTAAAATGGAAACAACAAGTTCTGTTTATGGGGAAGAGCCTGAAGTAGATGAATCAGAGTGGAAAATAGAAAATGATAAAATTTTGATGACTCATAATGATCAGACAGAAGAATGTGAGTACAAGGACGGTAAGATAACCTTAACAGCAGATGGAACGACAATGATCCTGAGTCAGGAAAAGGAAGAGTATGAGCCTTACGTACCGGGCAAACCGGTAGAAAATCCAACTATGAAGGATTTTGAAGGAGAATGGAGCTGTACTCTGATGGAAGCATTTGGAATGCAGATGCCGGTTAATGCTGACTTTACAGGATTTGAAATGAGTATGTCTGTGGAAGATGGAAAGGCTGAAATTATCTTAATAGAGAGCGGAGAAGAGACAAAAGTAGAACTTCAGGGCGACGTGGAAGGAAACGCACTGGTATTAAAGGCTGTAACAGAGGATGAGGCAGGAACTATGTTTTTCAGTCTTGATAATATGAAGTTCAATTTACTGGATGATGGAAAACTGTGTTTGATAGCAGAAGATGATGCAGAGGAATCTGATGACGGCGAAGAAGCAGATGATTCTGAAACAGGTGAAGTTGATTTTTCCGTAAAGACATATTTTGAAAAAATAATTGTTACAGAATAAGGTAAAATACTGCCGCACCATTCCGGTGCGGCAGTATGGGATTTCAGATAAAAAAGGAGGATAGGGTATGGGATTATTTGATAAGAAAATCTGTAACATCTGCGGGGAGAAAATTGGTTTATTGGGAAATCGAAAACTGGATGACGGAAATCTGTGTAAGGATTGTGCGAAAAAATTATCACCATGGTTTGAGGAGCGGCGGCACAGTACAGTAGAGGATATCAAACGTCAGCTGGAATATCGTGAAAAAAAAAAAAAAGCGGTAATGGACTTTTGTATAACCCGTCAGATCAATACCAGAAATTACAATGTTTTTATTGATGATAATAAGGGGAATTTTACTGTTGCGCGGAAACTGGATGTTAATGAAAACCCGGATATAGTTCCTTTATCAGCCATTGTACAGTGCAGAGTTGATGTAGACCAACAGCAGCAAGAGGAAACATATACAAAGGATGGAGAAACTGTAAGTTATCAGCCACCGGTATATAAATATGAATTTGATTATACTATGCGTATTAAAGTGAGAACTCAGTGGTTTGATGATATGGATTTTCGCTTAAATACTTTCTCTATAAGCAGTGATAACAGAAGGGAATTGATGGAAGTGGAGCAGACTGCTTATCAGATTATTGCGGCACTGACACCAAATGCAGCCGGGATGCAGCCCGGGATGCCCGGAATGAATATGAACGGAGGGATGCAGTCTGGGATGCCGGGAATGAACATGAACGGAGGAATGCAGCCCGGAATGTCCGGAATGAACATGAACGGAGGAATGCAGCAGACGGGAATGTCAGAAACGAACATGACCGGAGGAATGCAACAGAATAACAGTTCGTGGAAATGCCAGTGTGGTGCAGAGAATACCGGAAAGTTTTGTGAATACTGTGGTCAGCCAAGACCGTTTTAAGTAATGATTAAACAGAGTGGACATAATTGTTCACTCTGTTTGTGATAAAAAGCTCTGAAAATAGATGATTTCTCTAAAAACTATATGATAAAATGGCGCTTTATAGTATAATTATTACAAAAATGGATTAGAGCGTATTTGAAAAATCATTCCTGCAAATTGTGACGCACATCTTGCGTAAAGCATTTTTCAAACCCGCTCCGGTAAGAGAGGAACTTTCATGACATACAGTAAAAAGAGGACTCTGTCATATGGAGTGATTCTGATAAGTGTGTTGCTGGCTTATTTCTGCAGGCAGGTGAGAACGGAAAATGTTTTTATGAGAAATCTGGCAGATCAGTGTCGTAGCTGTATTTATCTGGGAATGTACTGTGCCTGGGTGATTTATCTGAGAAGACATGTAGTACATAAAAAAACGCGCAGATGCTTGACTGCAATTGGCTGTCTGATGGTATTCTGGTTCTTTGTGCGGACAGTAAAATTTCATATTTTTCATGATCCTCTTGGAGAACATATCTGCTGGTATCTATATTATATTCCCATGATTCTGATTCCGGTTCTGGGTTTGGCAGCAGCAATGTTTTTGGGCGAAAAGGAGGAAGAGAAAACGATCAGAAAGATTATAATTTTGCTGACCGTTGCAGCGATATTGATCGTAAGTGTTTTTACAAATGATTTGCATCAGCTGGTATTTCGTTTTTCCAAACAGCCCCCATTTTCGGATAAAGATTACAGCTATGGTATTGTTTTTATGGTGATTCAGGGATGGATCTTGATCTGTCTGACAGGGATGGAAATCATTCTGATCAGAAAAAGCAGAATTCCGGGAAAGAAACAGTTCTGGCTGCCAGTGATTCCGGGAATATTGCTTCTGGGGTGGAATATCGGAAATATACTCCGCCTGCCTTTCATCAAAATCATTGCAGGGGATATGACGGCAGTGTGCTGTCTTTTAATGGCGGCAATTTTTCAGGGTTGTATATTATGTGGATTGATACAGACCAATAATCGATATTTTGAATTATTCCAGACTTCCGGAGGACTGGATGCAGAGATTACAGATCATTCTTTTCAGCGCTATTATCATTCCGGTGATTTTCCCGAGCTGTCGCCTGAACTGCGTAGAATCATAATAGACAGATCATCAGTACAGGAACAGGGAATCCGGATCAACCATATTCCTATAAGGGGAGGACATTTGTTTTGGTCAGAGGATATTTCGGTACTGTTGGATCAGTATCAGGATATTCGGGAACAGCAGGAGGAACTGACTGCCAGAAACCGTCTGTTACAGAAAGCTTATCAGAAAGAGGCTGAGCGGAGAAAAACAGAAGAACAGAACCGTCTGTTAAATATGATACAGAATCAGACAGCCGGTCAGCTGGAATTGCTGTCACAGTTTATGGATGAGCTGGAACGGACAGAATCAAGGGAACAATATGATCGGATTCTCGGTAAAATTGTAGTTGTTGGCACATATTTGAAGCGGAGAAAGAATCTGGTGCTGACACAATATGCATCAGATGGAAATTTGCTTACAATGGAAGATCTCAGACAAAGCCTGGCAGAATCCTGTGACAGCTTAAAATTATGCAGGATCCGGGCTGCTTACTACGTGGAAAATGTGGATGTGCAGATGAATGCAGATGATATACTAAAATGCTATGACACCTTTGAATGGCTTGTGGAACGATTGCTTGATACCATGCAGTCTGTTTTTTACCGTGTGTCGCAGATTGATGATGCTCTGCGGATTTCAGTTCATATTGTATCAGAGGCGGATCTGCGTGGATTCATGTTGGAAAGGCCGGAATTAAAAGTGCAGCAGGAAGATGAAAACGAATGGTTTATCAGATGTATCGTCTTCAGAAAGAGAGGCGGAAGATGATCAGTTTTGTGGAATGCAGTATGGCAATACAGAATGCTCTGATGATTCTTCTTGAAATCTGCATGATTCTGGAATTAATCCTCCTGCTGGTAAGAATCACCTGCTTTTCCGGGAAAAAGAAAATCGTAACGGCAGTGGTTGTCTTTGCTGTTTCTTTTATGTTCATGGGCGTTCTGATGAATGATCACAGATATTGCCTGGGAGAAAGTTCCTATCAGCCAATGCTTCAGGGTTATCCGGTCAGTGTTTTAATGGCAGTAGTTATGGGATTGGTGCTTTATCTTTGCAGAGCAATCTGGAGAGAGAGACGCAGATATCATCATTCCCTGTCTTACTGGTCTGTGAATGAGGCTGTGAATGACGTTCCCTGTGGAGTCTGTTTTTCGGATCCTTTTGGAAGGATTGTTTTGTGTAATACCAAGATGCAGGAGCTGAGCAGAATCATGACAGGTTCTTATCTGCAGGATTATGACGCATTAAGGAAAGCAATGAGTGGGGAACCTGAATCGGAAGGTCTTTGCAGATTGAGCAAAGACAGTAATGTGTTTTATTTTCCTGATGGTTCCGTCTGGATGTTTCAGGAATATAGTCTGCAGGAGCCGGATTGTGCAGGTTATCTGCAGACAGTGGCAGTTAATGTATCAGAAATTTATTACAATGGTGAAAAAATTAGGGCAAACAATGAAAAGCTGGAAATCCTGAATCATAAGCTGGAGGAAATGTACGAAAAAATCGGAGATAAAATCAGAGAGCAGGAGACGCTTGTCATGAAAATGCAGGTTCATGACAATTTTGGACGAAGCCTTCTGTCAATACGCAGAATATTGGAAAGGAAAGAAGATCCGGATAAAATGGATAAACAGTTGTCTGTATTGAAACATCTGGTTTATATTCTTACCGGTTCTGCTGTTGAGAGTATGGAAGAAGTATATAAAGATACGGTCAGACATGCAGAAGAGCTTGGAATTTCAGTTCAGATCAGTGGGAACTTTCCCATGCATCCATCTTACAGGCTGCTGACAGACAGGGCAATCCGCGAATGTGTGACAAATTGTGCCAGACATGCCCATGGCAGTACTGTTTGGGTGAAGATAGACAAAAATGCAGATGAATATACTGTTCAGATTACCAATGATGGAGAGGTGCCTGACAAAAATGCGGAAGAAGGCGGTGGTTTATCTGCACTGAAAAAGGCAGCTGAATCAGGAAAATGCAGGATGCAGGTTTCTTTTTCCCCTGAGTTTTGTCTGATATTGAAAATGCCACTGACAGAAAGGATGGGATTCGATGGTACGGATACTGATAGTAGAAGATCAGAAGATCATGCAGAAGTATTTTGAATATATTATTATGCAGGAGCCGGAATTCCGACATGTCCAGACGGTTTCGGATGCACGTGAAGCTGTAAAAATCTGTGATTATTCGGCAATTGATCTTGTGATCATGGATGTGCAGACGTTTCATAATCATGATGGACTCAGTGCCGGAAAAGAGATCAGGGAGAAGTATCCCTATACAAAGGTATTGATTGTTACTTCCCTGATCGATCCCAAGGTGCTGGAGAGGGCAAAGAGCGGATGTGCAGACAGTCTCTGGTATAAGGATCACGGGGAAGAGGAAATACGGAGTGTGATCCACAGAACGCTAAATAGTGAGCAAGTATTTCCGGATGTGACACCGAAGGTGGAGCTTAATTGGATCACAAGTGGCGATATCAGTCCCAGACAGCTGGAGATGCTCCGCCTGTATATCCGTGGAATGTCATATTCAGAAATTGCGCGGGAAATGAAATGCTCTACCTCCGGGGTGAGATGGAATTTTCAGGAAATGATCGCCAGGGCAGGATACAGCTGTAAAGAAGATTTGATAGCGGCTGCACTGGAAAGTAAGTTGATCGTAACTACGTTAAAATAGCAAGTTTATAAACTGCGAAGTTATTCTGTTATGAGCAGAAAGCGAAGCGGAGTGCAAATATCCGTTTGATAAGAAGGGAGATGAGAGTATGAAAAAATATTCGGTTGCTGTATGTGTTTGTGCGGTACTGTTTTCTGTTGGTATTCATGGCGGAGGTATGAGAGAAGTATTTGCCAGAGCACCTGGGGCAGATGAGAATCTGACAATTCTGCAGGACATTATCAGGGAAAATGAATGTCAGGCCGGAATGGCATTTCT
>ENA-ORUQ01002614-ORUQ01002614.1-human-gut-metagenome-genome-assembly--contig:-NODE-2614-length-13917-cov-2.959169_pt1 | contig 13917 bp, 8 predicted proteins | sample MGYA00242081_ERZ509211 | MGnify/ENA primary metagenome ERZ509211 (study PRJEB26280, sample SAMEA2338785) | human gut metagenome | biome: human gut; feature: human-associated habitat; material: faeces...
TCTCGGGGTCGTTGGTTCGAATCCGACAAGAGGCTCAAAAAGCACAAAGGCGAAACCGGAAAAGTTTCGCCTTTTTATTTTATCGGGCTTATGGCGTATGGAAAATATTATAATCCATTGATTTTAGCACGTCTTGAATCCTATTTCGAGGCGGGCGACTGGGACGGATTGGCTGTGTATCTGGACAGCTTGTCCCATCGAGAGTTCCGTATGGCCGGTGAAATCATCAGCGTACAAATTATGCCTCGTGTGCCGGATACGGTGTTTTGGGAGGCGTTTCGTTTCCTTTTGGTGTACCATTCCAAAGCTTTTTTGGTGACTTTGCTCAAGTCTGTTCCTCTTCGGAAGCAAAAATCCGGTTTTACATTGCGGCAAGATGGCTATGTGCCGGTAGCGAAGTTCCTGAACGATGCCGGGACGGAATTGGACCGTGCCAAATTTATCCGGTTTATGGTGGAAATATTCGGGGAAGATACGGAGGAATTGTCTTATTTATTCGGAAGCCTTCATGTAGATATGCCGCGCGAACGTGTGCAATATTTGTTGCAGGGCCGAGGAATGGCCTGTTATTATTTATTGTTCCAGTGTATGCGTCAGTTGGAGCATGAACGTGATTTCTTAGTGCGTTGTTGCCAGTTCCTGATGAAAAAAGGTGATGCCTTGTCGTTCAATCTGGCCAGCGTGGCCAAGCTATATTTCGACCTGACATCGGTGAAGGGTACCTTCTCCTTGCATCTCGCTCCTTATCAGTTAGGATGCCTCGATGCTTCGTTCGAGAGTTTCTGTAGGGTCATGAAGAGCATATCGTGAAAAAATAAAGACATCCGCCCAAGGGATGTCTTTTATTATGTAATTTATGAATGATAACCTCACAGATATTCTTTTGTGCTAAAAACAATTGTTAGAATGTGTAGCTCGTGCCGAGACTGACCTTGGCCACTACGTCATTGAACGGTGACAACACTTCACCGCCGATGAAACCGTTTTTCAAGTAATAATGGACTTCCGGTTCGAGTAGCAGGCTCCATTGGTCGTTGATACGGTATTGCGCCACGGCACCGAGCAACAATGCAGGTGCTCCGCCAGGGTTCGCGGCGGACAGGGGACGGGGGGAGGAACCCACTTCGAGTTCGCCGCTGTATATCCGGGCATTGTCCGACATGCACTTGCTGTACAAGGCACCGCCTTCCACGAAGAGGTTGAACTTCCGGTTTAAGTCATATTTCTGGTAGACGTTGGATAAATTAAGCATATAGGCCAGTTTGATGTTCAGCAGGTTGTAGCGGTATTGCCATAGTGCGGTGAATTGTTTTTCCACGCCCATGAAATCCACCACATAACTCCCATACTTGTTTTCGTTGAGGGTTTCATACTCTATGGCAGCCTTGAGCGAGACGTAAGGCCCGAGGTGGTAGCCTACGTAAAACTGTCCCGAGTAGTTCAGGGCGAAGTCACCCACGGTGTTCATCGAACGCATGTGTTTTAACCCTCCTACTTGCACGCCGGAGAACAGGCGTGGTTCGAAGATATAAGGGGGCCACGAGGCGCGTTCTTTCCGGTTGGCTGCACAGACGCGCACGCCGAGCGATATGGAGGCCGAAGTTTCGGTGAAGGATGCTTCGCGAGCCACATTCACGTATGGTTCACGGAAATTGGCCACAACCACACGGGGCTCCACGAAAAAAGAAGTCTCTTTGTCCATGCTGTACAGGAAAGTGGCGGCACCCGTGAAACCGGCATAGTTGCATTTCAGGCCGTTATCCGTTTCCGGGATGTATTTGGTCAGCCAACCGTATTCGCCTCCCACGGCGATATTCATCTCAAACGGATGGCGTACTTGCCGCCAATAGGGGAAGAAGTTGAGAGGATTGACTAATCCTTCGAGCCGTCCGGCAAACATGCTGCCTTTGTAACGTGTCTCGTAGGAGGGGCGGGCTTCGGTGGCCGCTGTGGTGTTGTAGCTCCAATAATATTCGGAAGCCGTGGCCGAGAGGCGGAGTCCCACGATGGGGTCGAACCACCGGCCCACGGAAATCTTGTAGCCCGTACCGGTCGTTTTGAAGAAGCCCAAGTCATCGCTGTCATAAGAAGTCACACCCTGTGCCAGTTCGTAGAAAAATCCGCGTGTATAGACCACGTCGCTGTTATAAAAGTCATTGGTATTGTCCATATTGACTGTCAGACCGGCTTTCACGCCATATTGTATGTCATATTTTGACACGTTCGTATGGCCGGAATGGTCGGCTTGGTCGGTCAGTGCGGAAAAGAACGGTTCTATGAAGAATTTGGCATTGCGTCCGAGACCTATACCGACGTTTATGCCTGCCTGTCCTTTAAAGATGGAAGCGCGCTCTCCTTGGAAAACGGAACGTATATAGCCCACGCCGAGAGTAGGAGAGATGCGGAATATGCGTCGTTTGTCGTAGCCATAAAGGTAATCGGACAGATGGAATACATAGTCTATATCGGTTTCCCATTGTTTCACGGTGCCATCGCCGTCCTTCATGTCATAGTTCGTGTGCAATAGCGTGGCGCGTAGGCCGTGTAGCCGGTTGAAGTCATATCCGGCCACACCGCCGAAAGGTATCCCGTTCTTCATGGCTCGTCGGCCTTTAGGGGCGACTTGCGAGAAGCCTGTCGTGAATCCTACGTACAGATGGTCCAGGAAACGGTTGCGGAAAGTATCGCCTTTTTCCACATAACGGTCCGGGTACAGGTAGTCCAAGGGGTTGAAGTCCACGGTGTGGTCCAGTTTGGGTTTGGAGGAGGTGGATACCGCCGTGGAAACCGGAGTTTTCTCGACGGGCTGTACCGCTGTGGTGTCGACTGCTTCCGGTGTGGAGGATGTCGCCGTGCTGTCCGGTGTTTCCACAACAGGCCGTACCGCTGTCACCATCGTGTGCGCCTGTCCCGGTGACATGTACCACAGGCACAGGCATGTGCATATTATTTTGTATTTTCCGTACATCATCTTGTCTTGTATTCGTTATATTGTGTCGCCCTGGTTCTATAATGCCTTTTTCATATTCATTTCATTCCTCCATGGGTGTTGCGGCGGGTTGTTGTACCGGCACGGGTGTCGGTACGACTGGCGGACTGGCCGTGGCAGCACTGTCGATCGGGCTTTCCGTTCCGGATGCCGGACCGGCAGATGGGGTGGTGGCGGGTGCGCCGGCATCTCCGGATGCTGCGGGTTGCACTGCTTGCTGAGGGGCTGCGGACTTCTCCAAATCAGCCAATATCTTGCGGCATTGTTCCGGGTCGGCTTTGAGTTTTTTCCAGTATTTTTTGAACGCTTTGCGGTAGTCCTTGTTGAATGTGCCGTCGTTGAGCATGTGTTTCAGGTTGCGCTCATCCTTCAGGCAGCATTGCACCATCGGTAACCCCCAGTCCATACGTTTATCACCGAAACTGTTCACCGTGGGGTCATCGGCCGATGGTTCGAAGAACTCATCGAACATGAAATTGTCGTCCATGTATCCCGTCGTGGTACGTTTAGGTGCATCCAAATTAAAGCGTAGCTGTGCCTTGAGGTAAAGCGCCCTTGGGTCGGCGGGGTCTACTTGTGTGGCATCGTCCAGCATGTAGAGCGCAGTGCCCCAGCATCCCGGGTCTTCCTGCGCCGCCAATATGACGATTTTGTTCCAATATGAGGAGTTTGATACGGTATCCATGACCTCCGGGTCGTTCCATTCGCAGTTCAGGCAGCGAAGGAACATTTTCAGTCTGCGATATTCCGGTTTGCCGTCAGGCAGGAGCATTTCCGCTACGCGATAGGCCGAGGCGAAGGCACCGGCGTTGGCCAGCATCTTGATGTGGGATGTGACGATGGCTTCGTCGTTGTACCATCCCTGCCAGCTTGCGTTGCCGAAGTCGTCCATTTTTTGTTTGTGGTATTCCAGATTCAGTTGCACGTCGATGTAAGGTTTGAGCAGATTGGTGTCCGCCACGCCGCGTTGGGCATAACACCGGGCCAGTTCGTAGGCGGCCAACGGCCATTGGCGCAGTTTGTCCTCGTCTTTGACCGACGTGTAGGCGGCCCGGGCTATGGTCTCCTTTTCCTTCGGGTCTTTAATCATGTCGAGCAGTTCGTAGAACTCGTAAGGTACTTGTTTTTGCCCGGCGCGGTATCCGGGGTCGGTCTGGTAGAGTTCCCATATCTCTTCGCGTGTTTTCACGCGGTTGGTGTAGTATTGGTATTCGATGTCCACGATGCGCAATTGCGGCAGGATCTGCTGTTCGATGATGCTCCAGCACGGCAGTTTACGGATGGCGGCCTCCTGCCGCCCCATGTCTTTCGTCGTGGAGAGTACGGCCCGCACACTGGCAGCCTCTTCTTTTAGCGAGTCGGCTTCCAAGAGGTTCGCCACATCAGTCCATGTGGCCACCTTGTGGGTGGTTTTGATTTCGCCCGTACGGCGGGCATCCTGCAAGGCAGGGAAACGGCTCAATTCGCCGCGCAGGTATTCCGCACGTTCGCGGCAGAGCCGGGCATTGATGGCTTGTCCTCCTTCGGGCGAGGCCGACCCGTGGATGACCGCACTGGTGATGCCCGCATCGGCACCCATATAGCGCGACATGTTGTCTTTGAGTTGGTTCATTTGTTTGAAGTTCAACGTGTCTGTCGGGTCGAGGCGTGCTTCTCCTACCACGAATTTCAAATCGAGCTTTTCGTGGTCTTTACTGAATTCCGCCCGTCCTCTTCGTGCATAACGCTCGCGGTTGATGGGAAGCTCGATGAGGCTGTAATCCAAGAAGCGCATAGGGTCTTTTACGTAACCCTCGCTCAGGCAGACGCTGTCCTGCCGGTAGGGGGTGTTGGAATTCATGCCGTAGGCCTGAAGGGCATCCACCCGGTAACGCGTATTGCGGTCTACGGGTTCCAGAACGAAGTGGATGAGCAGGGAGTCTTCCACATGGGAACGCATGAACGTCCCTTCGCGGTATTTGAACAAGGGGTCGCGAGTTTCGTCGAAGCCCATGCGGCGTAGGTTGCCTTTCTGGAACTGTTTGCCGTCTTTCACGAAGGGAACCAGATGACCCACTATCTCGCCGTTGCCTTCTTCCTCATTCTCGTCCAGGTTCACCTCTTCGCTGATGGGAATCGCCTTGACCACGGGGCTGACGATGATGCGTGATTTGTCGTCCGTGTCGTCGGCCGACAGATAATAGTAGAAAGGACCGACCACCATGCGGTTGCCGCACATGTTGGGGATTTGCGGCTCATTCTTCCGCTTGCGTTTGGCGGTTTTGGTCACCGTGCCCATCTGCTTGGCGGCCAGGCAGGTCACTTTGATGTCCATCATGCCGCGCAATTCCCGCTTCACGAGGGTGGCCCCTTCCGGTTTCACGATGATATAGCCTGTCAGAGGAAGCTGCATCAGGCAGTAGCCGTCTTGGTCGGTCTCGCCCAAAGCGTCGTACTCCGATTCCGATTGTGGGGCATAGGTCATGCCCTTGGCTTCCTCCTCTTGGCATTTCTTCATGAAGGCGTTGGCTTTGCTCGCATTGAAGAAGCCATATACGATGACACCCGGCCAAGGGGCGGCATCCTTGCTGTTCAAGTCTTCCGTGCGGCGAACCGTGATATTGATGTTCTTCACCTGGGCTTCTGCGGGGATATGGACCGCTACGATGAACAGCAGGAACAGCAGGCGGCGTATAATCATATAGAAATTCGTTTTATACATGGTGATATGCAAGTTGTGGGTTTACTTGATGATATAGGCGAAGGAAACGCCGAGTTTGAACGGGATGAAGGCGTAGCCGTGCGCTGTGCGGCGGTTTTCGGAATAATGGTCGTCGCGGTAGTAATGCTTGTGGTCGTAGTAGACGGCACCCACACTCCCGTAACATTCTATGTTCCAATGGGGTGAGAGGAAGAAAGCGTAGCCGAAAGTCAGTCCGCCGCCCCAGGCGTCGCCCTTATAGGTCTCGCTGCCCCACGTGATGTCGTAAGACGTGCCAAGGGCTGCCACTCCGATGAATTCGCGCATCATGGGGCGTCCGCCGAACCAATAGCGGAATTCGGGGATGGCACCCACCATTTTCATGTCCATACCCCACGGTTTGTAGTTGCCGAACACGGACAAGCCGAAGCTGGTCTTGTTGCCCGTAACGATTTCCATGCCTAAGTTAGGGGTCATCAGTCCATCCCACAGTGCGTCGGTCTTCAGGGCCAATAGCTGCGCTTTCAGTCCGGCTGTTACAGCTACGGTTATGATTGTTGATAAAAGGCGTTTCATTCGTTCTTTTCGATTGGTTTGTTCTTTTTTGAAAAAACATCCTCCGGCGCACACGGTTGCGAGGCATGCGGCCGGAAGATGTGCCGTCGGGCTTTTATGCCAGAAGGGAGGGGCATGTCATAGCTCGACGGAGGGGCCGTTGACGGAATCCTGCCAATCGGTGAGGCTGGCATTTGCTTTCACTTCTTCTATGTCGTTCACCGTGATGGTCACCATGTAAGAGATTCCTTGGCGGAACAGGTTGGTGTCGCTTTCGGAAGCACCGTAAGGAGGCCCTACGGTGAGCCATTCTTCCGTAGTGATGTCGAAACCGTCTTCCGGGGCTTCTCCATCTTTGTGTAGCGTGATTTCAAGACGGTATTTCTTTTCCGGGTACAGCATCAGGCTGCCGCCCACTCTCGTGGCCTGGTCCAAGGTCGTACCGATGGCTACAGGCTGCAAGTCTCCGTCTTGCGCATCCTTGAGCGTGAAATCTGCCCTTGTTTCGTCGGCCGATGGTTGGATTCTTTCAGCCAACGTGAGTCTCTTGCTCGGATCCTCGCCCCATTGTTCGCGCTTTTCCAAGTCGGCCACGATGAGGTCTACTTTGGAATGCGCATCGAGGATCTTGATGGACTTCACGGAAATCTTGCCTGCATCCTCGAATACGGAACCTTTGTTTAGCGGATCCTCTCCGGGTTTCACTTGGAACTGTAAACGTGTCAGCATGTGCTGCAAGCCGATTAAGGGCATGGCTGCGTCCTTGTTCTCCCGGAAGTAGCGTGCGCTGTAAGCATACTTGTCCTGGAGTGTGGCTCTTCCCCAGATGATGTCCTGTGTGCCGTCTATCGTATAATGCACTGTGGCGCGATGACGCGGGCCGCCGGAGCCGTCTCCGTCTGCCGACGCTTCATACGTGATATGGGCATCCTCTGCATACGGATAGTAGCCGTAGAACTCATACATGTAGAATTGGCTGATGGGGTAGAAGTAGTGTTCCTCCCACGTCACGTTGCTGCCTTCCTTCTTCGCTTTCACGTTTTTCATCAGGCAGGAAGCGTAGTTGTCTTCAGGGTCGAACCACGAAATATCGGGTGCGCCATCGTTTTTCTCCTGTTTCCCACGTGCGAGACAGAACACCCCCATTTCGTCCAGATTGCCGTCTTCGTCCACTGTGGCCCGCTTGTCCACGGAAGTGGACACCTCATCCGAATGGGCGGCGAAGCGGATTTCCACTTCGCTGTTTCCGGGGATGAATACGGGGGCGGACGCATGATCCGACAGGTCTTCGTTGGAACAGCCGGGCAGCAGCATGCAAGCTGCCGCCACGGCCCAAAGATAATGATGTAACTTCATCTGTCTCTGTTTGGTTTATTAGTTGACGTTTGTATCCACTTCGAGGTCACCACCGTCCTTCCAACCGGTAAGTGTGGCATCGACTTCAACCTTGGCCATGCCATAGACCTTCACATTGACTGCATAAGAAGAACCCGCTTCGGCTATTGCGCCTTCTGCTGTTCCACCTTTAGTCAAATCGATGGCTTTTTCCAAGGTGACTGAACCTACGGCATCGTGGTCTGGATCATTTTCCTCGAATGTCTGTTCTATGGTAATATACATCGTATATTCTGATTCTCCCGGCGCTACCATCAACGCATGGCCTATCGGTTGTTTTTCATACGTCTTGTCTGGACTACCGGTACCCTCTTGGATTGTGACAGCTTCGAGGGCTGTCACGTCAGTGTTGGCACCAGTACGGCTCTTCAAATCGAGCTTTACAGGTTCTTCTGTGGCTGGTTCACTACCGACAGGAAGCGTCCATTCCAACATTTTCTCCGGTTTGAATACTCCGTCGGCCAAGTCGTAAGCCACAATCATCTTACCCGTGGTCTTGGATTTTACCGCGATGTTCGTAACTTTGAGTCCTACGGCTGATTCTGCTGCAGCTTGTACGGTGAAAGTGAAACGGGTGAGCAAGTGTTGCATGTTGATAGCAGGCTTGATACCGGCACGGGCCGTTTGGGCAGAGAAACCTAAGTTCTTGCCCGCTTCATCCTCTTCTCCTTCATTTGTGGCTACGCCTGTCATCAGATCTTGTGAACCGTCAATTTTGAACCATACATATTTCATCTTAACTTGTCCTTCCACTAATGAGTCGCGTACCATGAAATCGGCATTTGCACTTGCATCCGTTTTATTCATTTTCCAATTAGGATTGGTATAAATCGTTGCGGCATTGTCGATATTATATGCGAAGAAATCATGTATGCCCTCATCGGGATAATACTTTGGAGACTGTTCTTCCGTCCATGACAGTGCCCCGGATGCTACATTGGTAGGAGCTGTGACTTTTACGTTGGGGAAATTGACGATGGTGGCTGTCGGATTCGTATGTTCTGGTGTTGTTCCGTCATAATCAGAGTCGTCGATGTTCGGGTCTTCTTCACCGGAAGCGGCTGCACTCTGATAAGTCCAAGTGGTGAACCCCCACGGGTTAGTCTGGGCTTTGTTGGACTTGGAGCGTTGCATCATCAGAAGGTATAACTTTTCTCCCTGCCATTTATTGGCTTCTTCTCCTTCGATGTCGCCGACGGTACCGATTCCACGTTTTTCAACCGTTACGGAGGGGCCGTTCAGAGCCAGTTCTACCGGCACCAGTCCGTTGCCATTTCCTACACCGGGCGTGCCGTTGGTTACGGCAACGTCGTCGTTGGAACAACTTCCCAACATACCCATGCCTGCTACTAAAGCAGATGCAAAAAATAATTTTCTCATAAAATAAAAAATTTAGTAAAACAATATGTTAATTACACGCATTGTGTCAGCATTGCGTCAGTTTGTATCTTCCTCTTCTTCTCCAACGGTGATGTCGCCTCCCGAAATCCATCCTAATCCTTTGCCGTCTACAGTCAGTTCTATTTTGCGCGGGCCGTAGACTTTCAACAGCACATCATGCGTCTTACCGGATTGGAAGCCGCCTTCAAAATGCAAGTTGCTGTATTTGGCAATGAATATGGAACCCGAAGGAATCTTGTCTTCCGGGTTAGCCGTGAGAAAACGGTAGTGGATGATTACGCCCAATTGGTCTATGGGAGGAATCAACAGTGGCTTGCCGATTTTGACAGGTTCTTCTTCCGGATCGCTCACGCCGGGTTCCGGGTCGAAAGTGGCATTTTCTCTTTTCAGCGTCGCCCCGAATTCGGTAGGTGTGTTTTCGTTGGGTACGTAGACCGTTTCGCACGTAGCTTCCCACGAAATGCCCGTCGGGGGAACGTTGGTCTCGTCCGTCCAGTCGTGTGAAACGCCGGCCCAGTCGGCAGCTACCGTGAATTGCGCCCTCGTGGGGATGATTAAGGCAACGGACTGTATGCGTATTTCCCGTCCTTGTTGCTTCAGGGTATCGTAAGCCTGCACCAGAAAGTTGAGTCGTGCCATTTCGTGCTTCACGCGAAGATGCGGTTCGACGTGCAGGCGTGCACTTTTCGTGCTGTATACCAAATCCCCGGCATGATTCATGAGATATTTGGTTTCATCATTGTCCGGCAGCCTTTCGGCATCTTCCGTGCCGGGACGGGCGTATGCCGAAATCAGGTCTTGTGTGCCGTCAATCCGGAAGAACTTGGTGATGCTGCCTTGTGTTCGTTGTTCCGGGGCATATTCTTCTGCATCTCCTTTATAATAAAGGAAGAAATTGTATTTATGCTCCGGGTAAACCGCGCTGTAGTACGGCGGCTCGCCGTCGGCCCATAACAGTTCGCAGGCGGCTGAAATCCGTGCTTTGCGGTCGTTTACCAGGCAAAGGGGCGCATCGCCCCCAGTGGAAGTTTCGTCGGCTGTGAGGTCAGGAGTTCCGTCGTACACATGGTTGCGCGTCAGGAATGCGTAGACGCCGAATTCCGCTGCCATCCATTTGGCACGTTCCTCTTCGTCGTCCCAAAAGCCGAAAGACCCTTGGCCCCGTTTACCCGTCACTAAGGCGTAGGCCGGGTCGGTGAGCGACAGGGTGACGGGGATACTGTCTGCCGTCATTTCCGGATTCGGGTTGTCTGCGTCGTAGACGGGCGCATACAGTCCGGGGTAGGATTCGTTGCAGGCTGCGAGCGCGCAGCACAAACCTATTCCTGCGATGTATCTTTTCATTTCAGTATGTTTGCTTTTCCTCTTCATACGTTTCACACTTCAATTTCAAACGTTTCGCCGGGTATCCATTGGTCCAGTCCGGTCGAGGTGCTGCCACCGTTCAGGATACCGTCTTTGTCGATATTCAGTGGTGAGCCGATTTCCACTGTGATGCTTCGGCTGGCTTGCCGGTAGCCGTTTTCCTCTTCGTCCCATTGCAGCGATTTGCGCTCTTTCAAGGTATGGTAGAGGTTGATGCCTGCATGGAACACTTTGGCTGCTTTCCTTTGCGTTCCTTCCTCTTCGTAGTCGTAGTGGGTGTAAATGGCGATTTGCAGGATGCCCGGCCCCGTGACCATGTCTTCGGTATGGCTCCGTACGATACCGGGAATGTTGACGGAGGCTTCACAGCGCAACGCTTCCGCCGAGGCGCTGTCGGCCGCAGAAGGCAGGGCGGCGTATGTCGGCCTGAACAACAGTTTGTAGGTCTTTTGGGCCAGAATCAGTCCTGTGGTCAGTTCCATGGTGGATGGTATGCCGGAGATTTCGGCCGTAAGGCTGTCCACTACCACGTCTGCCGTCTTTTCGATGTGGAATACGAACGACACGTCCTGTGTGAGCGGTTCGGGCGTGAAGTCCACTACCACCTGGCCTGTCCCTTCTTTGGCCAAAGGGACGGACACATGGTCCACCCGGGCATAGAACACGGGGACACCCTCACTGGAGATGAAGTCGGAGTAAGCGTTGTAATCCTTCCATTCACCATACGCCCCCGTCACTTTCGGATCGTCCACGGGGTAGTGGCGGTAGGTAAGGTAGAGTGGGGTCAGGCCGCTTCCCAATGTCGCCGCGTCGCCTTGCGCGTCCACGATGTCGATGGCATCTACCAGTTCACCTTCATCCCATCCGAATGTGGCGAAGTTATATTCACCACTGCGTACCCATAGGTTGTGCGTTCCGGCCGGAGCCAATGTGTCGGCCGAAGGCTGTCTTTCCGTTTCGGGCTGCATGAGGATGCCGTTGTTGTGGCTTTCCTCAGCGGTTATCCGGAATTCATACCGCAGGATGTTGACCGGACGCACGGCTATTACTCCCATGCTGTCGGGACGGTTTCCTTGGTATTCCTCTTTCCAATGGAAACGGAAATCCATGAAAGAACGGTGAGGGTGTTCCGCCTGGCATAAGTCCACTTCTGTACATGAAGCCATGGCGCAGAGGAGCGGGAGTACGGCAATCAGACTGCTACATGGTTTCATATGCGTCCCTCCTTTCTTGTTTCCTCGGGGATGCTGTGTCGTAGTCTTCCTCTGTCGGCCCAACATCCGCCGGACGGTTTGCCTTTTATGTGAAAATAGGTTTCCACGGGTTCTTCTTCTTTGGATTCTTTATTTTTCTTCTTACGTCTTTTTTCTTTCCGGCTTGCTTTCTTCTTGTCGCCGGTGTCTTCGGGCGTGTCGGCCTTGGCGCTTCCGGATGGTGTTTCGGAGGTGCCGTTGCCCGTTGCGGCTTGGGGCGTAGCCGTCACTTGTTCTTCCCCTTCCGTTTTCTTTCCTTTCCTCTTACGGCGGGACTTGCCCTTCTCCCCGGCCTCTGCCTTGGCTTTTTCTTCAGCCTTGGCCTTCTCCTTTGCTACATCTTCTAATGAGTCGTTCAGCTCCAGTGTGCGGCGGAGCGAGTCGCGTGAGAATTTCTCAGCTTCCGCTTCTTTGCGGCGCACCTTGTACATGGAGTCGCGGATTTCCCAATTGCGTTGCCGTACGCGTGAGCGTTCGTTGCGTTTTTCTTTTTGCCGGGTATCCCATTCATCGTAACGTTCGGCACCTCCCTGTACCTTCTTTCCGATAGAGCGGAAGCGAAAGACGAATGAAAGATGTATGTCCTGTACGACCGGAAAAGGTACGATATGCCGTCCCTTCGAACCTTGGTAAGTGTAACATCCGTATTCTTCGTCATAGCCGAATTTGTCGTACGCCGTCATTTTGGCACCGACGGCCAAGCCTAAGTCCAAGTCTACGCTTCGGCCATCCTTGAAAGGATAAAGGGGAACACTCCATCCCCCGGTGAAACCGAAGTTATAACTGTCGCCCTGTTTGCCTTTCCGTCCTAGGCTGATGGTGTATTTCTCATAACCGGCATACACGCCCACGTAGTAGGCACGCCAAACCCGGGGATTCATGAAGGTACGTCCCGAGAGCACGTTGCGCCTGAAACGCCTGAAGCCCCAGAGCGGCAGGGAGATGGTGGTGTCGCGGTTATCTTTCGTGTAGCGTTCCATGGCCCCTCTGATGGAGCCACCCGTACGCCAATACTTCCGGGCTTCCACACTCCCGGCCGCCACGTTGTACACGATGCGCGGCTGTATGGAATGGTGGGTATTCCAATTATATTTGCCGTTCATAAGTATAGAGAAACGGGTCTTTTCATTGCCAGCCAAGTCAAACTCCACTCCGAGGTTGGGAGTGGCTACTATCCAGTCCACGGCGTTGGTCATGATAGACCAACGTTTAAGAAAGGGCACGGTGTCATGTCTTACGTCCTTTGTTCCGGATAAGGCTTGCCCGTAAAAAATAGCGGGTGTCAAACAAACCCACATCAAGAGTGTCCTAATGATCAACTTTTGCATTCAAACAATATCGTACAATTCGGTTATCAACACTTTTTTAGCCTTTTACAAGGTCTATCTCTTACTAAGAGAGCGTACAGACTACGTAACTCCTTATGTTACAGTTATTATTATTGGAAAATATTTTGTAAAAGGTTTGCGTATTTTGTTATTCATTTTAGAAAAGGGTAATTTTTAACAAAAGAAACTTGTTCATTTGCTTCCTTTTACCTATTTTAGCGGTCGAAAATCGCTCTCTTAGTAAGAGATAAACCGGATACATATATTTTTAACCGGTGTTGTCACGACAACTTGTGGAAGGGGAATATCAGGCTTCTGTTGTCGGCAAAGTTGTATCGGAATTACGTTAATTTAAATCAAACGTTTTTTGCAGTGTTTTGATAGGGGCGTAAAAACTTTGTGGGAACATCCCCTACACAGGGATTTCACAAAAATATCCTTCATCTTTCAGGTTGTATGGTAATTCTCTCATAATATTGATGTTACAAGCTGAAGGATGTTTCAGGTATCTTTCAGTCACGTTTCATTCCGTTCGCTAGAGATTGGGAAATCATTCGCCTGAGATTTGAAAATCGTTCGGCTGAGACTGAAAAATCGTTTGGCGCAGAATTTTTTATGGGTCTTTACAATGAAAGGAAACTGAAAGATGAGTTTCCTATCTTTCATTCCATAATATATTGTGTGAGAGGTAGTTGGCCTACGGCCTGAAGGATGAAAAGGCTTTTTTGAAAAACTCTGGGGAGGGGAAGCGTGTAATTGGAAAATGGGAGGAAAGCTTGTCTTGCGTTCCTCCCATTCTTGTTTATTTCTGTTGCGGCGAGAATATCAGGTCGATGACATCCGCATCCTTGAAGAATTTCTTGGCGAATTTCTGCACGTCCTTCGGTTGGATGGAAGCCACAAGGGTTTCCATGTTTTTCGGGTCGTCTGCATTGACAAATGTCCTGTCAT
>ENA-ORUQ01002616-ORUQ01002616.1-human-gut-metagenome-genome-assembly--contig:-NODE-2616-length-13914-cov-6.667364_pt1 | contig 13914 bp, 8 predicted proteins | sample MGYA00242081_ERZ509211 | MGnify/ENA primary metagenome ERZ509211 (study PRJEB26280, sample SAMEA2338785) | human gut metagenome | biome: human gut; feature: human-associated habitat; material: faeces...
CGATCTCGAGCGGAATGTTCTTTACAAAGCCGGCGAACATAAAGACCGCCAGGCCCGCGCCAAAGCCGAGGTAGATAAAGCAGATGTTGAACGGCGTGTTGAAGCCGATGCGGTCCGCCAAATTGGACAGCGTGAACATGAGCATCTGGAAGGGCACGACCATCGAGAACACGAACAGGTAATAGAAGAAGTTCGAGATCTTGTTGTTGACACGAACCACGTACCAAGCGCACATGGAGCAGCACACCAAGATCAGCACGACCGACGTGACCGTGATGATGAGCGAGTACATAAATGCCGAGGCAAAGCCCTGCTCGTTAAGGGCGTGCATGTAGTTTGCGAGGCCGTTGAACGTCTCGGGCGTGAGCAGATCGAATGCCGTGGTGGTGCTGATTGCGGTCGCTTTCTTAAAAGAATTAAGCGCAATCATGAACACGGGGTAGATCCACGCGAGCGACAGGATCGTAAAGAAAATCGAGAGCGCGCGGTTGATAACCTTATCGCGTTTCATTACTGCTGCACCTCCTTGGACCTCGTGGCCTTAAGCTGGATCATGGAGATGGCCACGACCAGGATGCAGAAGATAACCGCCTTGGCCTGACCAATGCCCTGCCATGCGATACCGGCACGCGAATAGAACGTGTTGTAGATGTTCAGGGCGAGCATCTCGGTGGAGTGCGCGGGGGCGCCGCCGGTAAGGGCGAGGTTCTGGTCGAACAGCTTAAAGCCGTTGGTGATGGACAGGAACAGGCAGATGGTGATGGTCGGCATCAGGTTAGGGATCTTAACCTTCCAAAACGTCTGCCATGCCGTAGCGCCGTCGACCTTGGCGGCCTCGATGTAGTCGGACGGAATGGACTGCAGACCAGCGATGTAGATGATCATCATGTAGCCGACCTGCTGCCACAGGGTCAGGATGATAAGGCCCCAGAAGCCAGCAGCAGAGTTAAGAGCGATGAGCTGGGCGCCCACGTTGGAGAGCAGGCAGTTGATCAGAATCTGCCAGATGTAGCCCAGCACGATGCCGCCGATCAGGTTAGGCATAAAGAAGATCGTACGGAAGATGTTGGTGCCCTTGAGCGCTTTGCGGGTGAGCGCCTGCGCGATGGCGAGGGCGATCACGTTGATGAGCACCGTCGACAGGAAGGCAAACGCCACGGTAAAGAAGAACGACGTGGCAAACTGCGGATCGGACAGTGCGCGCACGTAGTTCTCGATACCGACGAAGTGCGTGTTGTTGATGGTAATAAACTGGCAGAACGAGAGATAGAAGCCCTGGATAAAGGGGATCACGAACCCGATCATAAACGCCAGACACGTGGGCAGCATAAAGAGCGGCCACCAGCGCTTGAGTGCTTTGCCCATAGAAGGGTCCTTTCAATATGCAGGGGGCGGGCAAACCAACGTCTGCCCGCCCCCTGTCGCTAATCAGATAGCTTGGGCAGCAACTGCTTACTCGGAAGCAGCCTTCTCGGTCTTCCAGCCATCGACGAAGGCGTTCTTGACGCCGTCCCACTTGCTGTTGTCGGCAGCATAGGCAATCAGAGCCTGCTTGAGGTTCTTCTTCCACTCCTCAGAGGGGATGTAGACGAAGTCCCAAGCGACGGTCTTCTTGCCGTCCTTGGCCATGGCAACGGCCTGCTGCGAGAAGACGTTGGTGGTCTCCTTAGCGCTCTTGAACGGGGCAGTCAGACCCATCTTGTCAGCGATGATGCTGGTGGCGGTGTCAGAAGTAACGCACCAATACATGAAGTCCTCGGTTGCCTTCTGGGCATCCTCGGAAGCCTGGGAGCTGACGCACCAGTAGTTCTCGCCGCCGGAGCACAGGCCCTGGTTCTCCTCGCCGTCGACACCAATGTAGATGGGCATCATGCCAATCTGATCGTCGGTCATGCCGGCCTTGGTGAGGTCAGCGTAGGCCCAAGAACCGTTCTGATAGAAGACGGCCTTGCCGGTTGCGAACTCGTTGGTGGCGTCGTCGCCGGTCTTGGAGGCAAGCTGCGAAGGATCGCAGGTGGAGTCGGTGATGTACAGGTCGAAAATCTGCTTGAAGTTGTCGAGATACTCGCCCTTGATCTCGTCGTCCTCCTGGTTGTGCTCCTTCTCGAACTCGTAGTAGAGCGGGAGGTTGGCAAGGTGGGTGGTGTAGCGCCAGCTGGAGGAGTCATCCATGCCGGCGGAAGTGAAGGCACCCTCAACACCAAGCTCGTCCTTGCGGGCCTGGATGTCGTCGGCACAAGCCTTCAGCTTGTCGAAGGAGTTGATGTCCTCGGCCTTGTAGCCAGCCTTCTCGAGCAGCTGCTTGTTGTAGATAATGCCGTAGCTCTCCTGGACCCAGTCGATACCCAGATCCTTGCCGTCGGACTGCAGAGCCAGGGAGTCGTCAATGAGCTCACCGCGGAGCTTGGTATCGGACAGGTCGGCGCAGTAATCCTTCCAGTTCTTAAGACCGGTGGGGCCGTTGACCTGGAACAGGGTCGGAGCGGAGCTCTTGGACATCTCGGACTTGAGCTTCTCCTCGTAGGTGTTGGAGGCGGCGGTCACGATCTTGACCTCGACGCCCTTCTCCTTCTTATAGGCCTTGGCGATCTCCTTCCACTCCTTGTCGACCTCGGGCTTGAATTGGAGGAAGTAGACCTCGGCAGCGTCACCAGAAGCAGAGGAGCCGGAGCCAGCAGAACCGCCGCAGCCCACGAGACCCAGACCAAGAACCGCAGCCGCGGAACCAGCAAAGCCCAGGAACTGCCTTCTGCTCATTTCGTTCTTCATTACAATCCACCCTTTCACACCGTGGCGGCACCCTTTGCCGCCGCCTTCGGAGATTGGCTCGGGGACTTTGCCCCTTTTGCTGATTTGTACGATACGCTATTTGGCTAGTTGTTTGAACAAGTATTACTAGAGCGGTAGAAAAACTTCGGTGAACGGTAATTTCAACTTGATACTTGACAAGTTTTGTATAAACAATTATTTGTTATCGAATGCAGAGAAAAACGCCCGGTCAAGCCGATGCATCGTCGGTTTGACCGGGCGTTTTCTCTTTGAGGGCATGAGTCTCGTCAGGCTGCGAGCTAGCCGGCTATCGCTTGGAGTTGACGCGGTAGTGGAAGATCTCAGGATGCGTACGGGCGTGCGTAACCTCGAACAAAATGCCATCCGAGGTGTATGACTGGCTCTCCATGACGGCGACACAGTTGTATTTGCCAAGGTCCAAGTAGCTGCAGTCCTCATCGTTGGCAAGCTCGACGCTCACCGTACGGCGACTCGCCATCACTTTGACGCCGCGTTTGTGCTCCAGATAGTCGTAAATTGACTTTGCAGCGATCTCGGGCGTCAGGCCTTTGGCGATCGACTCCAGAAAATAGCCGTGGTCCACCTGGCGAGCGTTACCGTTAAGGCTACGGACGCGCACCACGCGAATCAACTTCTCGCCCACCTTAAAGCCCAGGCGACGAGAGAGTTGCTCGGTGCAGACCAGATGTTCAAAAGACTTAACGTCCGTCGATGCAACGGCATTGTTGCGCTTTGCAAACTCGCCAAACGACTCGACTTCCTCGAGCGCGCCCAGCATATCGGTTTCGCCTTTAAGCCAAATGACGCGCACGCCCTTGCCGTGTATGGGCTGCACAAACATCCCGTCGGCCAGCATACCCAAGGCGCGACGGACGGTATTGCGAGTGCATCCGAACTCCGCGGTCAGCTCGGCTTCGGTTGGCAGCATCTCCTGAAACGCATAGGTCCCATTAATGATGCGCGAGCGTATTTCTCGGTAGATTCCTTCGTATATCGCTTTTGGCATTGTTTCACCTCTACATTATTCATTTCCGGCTAGGCACGATAGCATTTCTTAAAGTTGTTTAAACCGAATATCGGTAAAGCGACAGGATTTAACCGTTGACGGTTTCTGTCGTGCCCAAATCGGTTTCGCTCAAAACTGCCGGCACGACAATCGTCTGGTCCTCTACAATGAATCCATTGTTTAAACGTTTCCCCACGCGCAACGCGCCTCGATATTCGGAAGGCAGAACATGCTGCAAAAAATCCAACGCTTTGGCGGGGCAATGTTCGCTCCCGCCATGCTGTTTTCTATATCGGGTCTCATGGTCGGCGTCTCCGCTCTCGCAACGACTGCGGACATCGTCGGCGATCTCGCCGTATACGGAACCCCTTGGTACGTTTTTTGGGCCATCATCCAGCGCGGCTCATGGACGGTCTTTAAACGCCTCCCGCTCCTTTTTGCCGTAGCGCTGCCTATCGGTCTTGCCCAAAAGCAACCGGCACGCTGCTGCCTCGAGGCACTCGTGGCCTATTTTGCCTATTGCTTCTTTTTGAGCGAGATCATTAAGCTGAGCGGAGACAACCTTGGGCTTAAGTACCCGTCATCTTTGACCCCCGCCAACGGTATCACCGTCATCGACGGCATCAAGACGCTCGACACCGGCATTATCGGCCCGCTGGTGGTATCGGCAACCGTCGTCGCCATCCATGACCGCTTCTACGATGCCAAGGTTCCCGATTGGCTCGGCACCTTCTCGGGCTCCTCGCTGGTCTACCTCATCAGCTTTTTTGCCGTGTTTGCCCTTGCCGCTATCTCGGCCGCCATCGTGCCCTCCGTATACGCAATGACCGAAACGCTGCGCCATGCACTTACGAGCGTCGGCCCCTTTGGCGTGGGCATCTTTGTGTTTTTGGAGCGAGCGCTCGAGCCCATGGGGCTGCACCACCTGCTCTACATGCCGATCTACTACGACAACCTGGTCATTAACGACGGCATCTACGCCACATGGAGCAGCTTGCTCCCCATCCTCTCCCATAGCACGCGCCCCCTTAATGAGCTTGCGCCGTGGGCCGGTTTTACCGCCACCGGCTGGGTCAAGCTCTTTGGCCTTCCCGCCATCGCAGCCGCGTTCTACTCCACCGCAAAACCCGAGCGCCGCGCCGGCCTCAGGGTCATCCTTGTTCCCGCCATCATCGCCTCGGTGGTTTGCGGCGTTACCGAGCCACTCGAGTTTCTCTTTATGTTCACCCACCCCGGGCTCTTTTTGCTCTACGCCGTCTTATCGTCTTGCCTTGCCACAACCATGAATCTCTTTGGCATCGTCGGCATCTTCTCGGGCGGCCTCATGGAGATGGCAGCCTTCAACTTTATTCCGCTCATGCGCACGCATGCCGGTGCCTATCTTTTGGCGCTCGGTATCGGCCTTGCCTTTAGCCTCATCTTTTTTGTTAGTTTTCGAGCACTCATCTTGGTCTATGACCTTAAGACTCCGGGCCGCGAGGATCATGTCGTCAATCGCGCGGCAATCGATTGTTTAACGGGAAGCGACTTTGCCAAAGAGCGATCTCCCAATGACGAGGTCAATAGTCGATCCGATCAAGATCACGTCCTCGCTGAGCGGGTAATTCAGCTTTTAGGTGGCGTTGGCAATATCGTGGGCGCAACCAACTGCGCCACGCGCCTGCGCGTCGAGGTCGCAGACCCTTCCATCGTTGCAGATAACGCGTCGTTTGTCGCGGTGGGCGCCAAGGGCCTCATCATTACGGGCAAGACCGCCCAGGTGATTATCGGCATCTCCGTTCCCCGCGTTAAAGAGCATTTTGACCAGATCATGGGCCTCGAGCCGGAATTTGTGCCCACCACCTCGGCCTCCCCTGCCGCCAGCGCAGCCCATAAGCGCGGCGATATTTGCTTCTTCGATATCGACGGAACGCTCGCCTGGCAAGACCCCAGGCTCGCCCAAGACCTTCCCGAAGACGAGCGGGACCTCTCCCCCTATCCCAACGAGGCGGTTTCGCAGGCAATCCGCGAGTTTGTCGCCAACGGCAACATGGCCTTCATCTGCACAGGGCGCACCCTCAGCTGCATCCACCCCAAACTTCTTGAGCTGCCCTGGACCGGCATCGTCTGTCTTGCGGGCGGTTACGCCGAGATCGACGGACACGCAATTCGCGATCTGTCGATGACACCCAGCATGCTGCAGCATCTTGCCCCCTATCTTGAGCAATCGGGCGAGGTCATCCGCTTTGAGGGCCTCAACGGCGTCGTGCGCATGAGTGCCGATGCCCCCGATGCTCCCGGATACGCGCGCACCCTGGGCGACGCAGTCACGCAGCTGCAACATTACAGTGTCTACAAGATCTTGATGTCTACATCGCTCGCCAACCACATCGCTCAAGATAAGGCACTTGAGCCGCTGCTGTGCTTTAACGAGCTCGAACTCGAGGTAACCGAAATCTCGCCCCGCGAATGCACGAAGCGCAGGGGCATCCAGTCTGTACTCGACGCCCTCGATCCCCACCACGGAACCGTATACGGCATCGGCGACGCCAGCAATGACGTCTCGCTGATGAACGCCGTCGATGTCGGTATCGCCATGGGCAATGCGCCGGACTATCTCAAAAAGCGCGCCGACTACATCACCGACTCGGTCGACAAAGATGGCGTCGTCAAGGCGCTCGAGCACTTTAGGCTTATATAAGCAGCCGGCACGCGCACGCGTCCCGTTTCTCCAAATCGCCAAAACAGACGCGCCGGCAACTCCAATGTGGCAATATGGTATCTGCACACCGCAACGATGTAACCCAAGAAAGAATGCGAGAACCCGTGTCCAGTCCGTTTACCAGCTTTTTAGCCCAGCACTTTGACCAGATTAACGACTATCTGGCCACGTTCTTTGACGGACAGGCGACCTCTGCCGATATCGAGCGCTACCTGTATGCGCCGCTCTCGGCTTTTACGGCCAACGCCGGCAAGCGCCACCGCCCGCTTATCTGTATGCTCGCCGCAACCGCAGTGGGCGGTAGCTTTGAGAGCGCCCGCAGCGCCGCGGCAGCCATCGAGCACTTCCAGTCGGGCGCGCTGATCCACGACGACATCGCCGACAACGGACAGCTTCGTCGAGGCAAGCCCTGCATGCACCTTACCGAGGGCACGGGCCTTGCCATCAATTGTGGCGACCTGGCGCTCACCATGGTCACCAAGACGGTTCTCGACGACCCCACGCTGGAGTCCGACGTGAAGCTGCGCGTGCTCCACGAGCTTACCGAGATGATCGTCCGCACCATCGAGGGTCAAGCGCTCGACCTGGGTTGGGTCCGTGACGGGCGCTTTGATATCTCGGTTGATGACTACCTGGACATGGCGACGCACAAGACCGCGTTTTACAGCGGAGCCACGCCGCTTGCCGCCGGAGCCATTATCGGCGGCGGCAGCGATGAGCAAATCGAAGCGCTGCGCGCCTTTGGCCTGCACACGGGCCTTGCCTTTCAGATTCAGGACGACCTGCTCAACCTTGTCGGCACTAAGGAAGCCGCCAACAAGGACTTCCGCACCGACATCACCGAGGGCAAGCGCACGCTTGTCGCCGTTCATGCCCTCTCTGATGAGCGCCACCACGACGAGGTCGAGGAGCTTCTTTCCTCGGGCACCGATGATCCCGCGCAGCTCGCACGCGCCGTGGATATCTTCCAAGAGACCGGCTCCATCGATTATGCCCGCACTTACGCGCTCGACCTGACCGCTAAGGCCAAAGCGGCCATCGAGAACGTTGAGCTTGATCCGCACGCACGCGAGCTGTTCCTCTCCATGGCAGATTTCTTTGTGGAGCGCCTTAACTAACGGGGGTTATAAAACCTGTCAGCAGCGTATTTAGGCACAACTTGCTACACTGTTGAGTGCATGTTTATGCATCCCTTTGCGTTGTCTATCCGACAGACGCTCAAATAGTACAAATGGTACGCCGAAAGGGGTTCGTTCATGGAACCTATTACAACGGGCATGCAAGGAGCAGCCGTCGAGGACGTGCAGTCTCGTCTCCTGCAGCTCGGCTACACGATCGATGCCGCCGAAGTCACCGACAAGCACTTTGGAGCCACCACTGAGCAGGCCGTCAGCACCTTCAGGCTCGACAGCGGCCTTGCTGCCGGTCATGCCGTCGATATCCCCTGTTGGAGCGCCCTTGTAGACGCTTCGTATAAGCTGGGCGACCGCACCCTCTATCTGCGCATGCCCAATTTCCATGGCGCCGACGTGCAGGCCCTGCAGCGCGCTCTCAACGTTTTGGGCTTTGCCTGTGGCGAAGACGACGGCTACTTTGGTCCGCATACCGAGGCCGCCCTGCAGCAGTTCCAGGAAAATGTCGGCCTGTTTGCCGATGGCATGGCGTTCCAGGATACCTACGCCTATATCAACCGCCTGCATCACGTGTGGGAGGGCAAGCCCTCGGTTACCGAGGCCGAGTCGCGCATCGGTTTTGCCCGCGCCGCCAACGTGCTCGAACGCTTCCAGATTGCCGTCATCGGTGAGGACCCCATCGCGCGTAGCGTTGCATCGCGCATGTGGAACATCGCCACGGCAACGACCGACAGCAGCGGCATGATGTTGTGCGATTCCGAGGTTCCGACCGACGTGGATCTGGTGCTCGAGATCGCAAGCGATGAGCTGCCCGCAGATGCAGCGCCGCGCGCCACGATCGCCCTTGCCGAGTGTCACAACCTTGCACAGCGCATCCGCACCGCCAATGTCGCCGCGCAGCAAAAGCCCGCGCGCATCCGAATTGAGCTCACAGGCATGACGCGCTACAACGGCACCTTCACGGCCAGCGACGCGCAGACACTCGCCGTACGCCTGCTCGACGGCGTTTGCGATGCCCTCGCAGATTAGGTAAACTAAACGAGTTGCTTTTGGGCAACACCACACATTGGGACGTAGTTCAACGGTAGAACTCCGGTTTTTGGTGCCGGCTGTTGGGGGTTCGAATCCCTCCGTCCCAGCCATTAAAATTGAGCGCCCTGAGTCCATAACGGCCCAGAGCGCTTTCTTGTGGGCAAGCGGAGGGATTCGAACCCGCAAGGGTGCGAAGCCGAGGAAACGCGAAGGCGCCCCAAGCCCATTAGGACCAAGAGCGCCTTACATCAAGAAAATATCAGCCCCGTTCCGAAAAGCGAGCCGTCATCTACAAAATGGCGTGTGGCCCCGACGGGCCGGGCATTAAGTTTGTCGCGAGTTCCGCACGAACAGGAGGCCACTTAACCTCGATGTTTTGGACGTGACAGCGAGAGGGGCCCTGGTATGGCAAGGTGACGTGAAACAAGGCGGCGCTGACCTTCTGGTCGCGCCGCCGAAGTTGAACGTCAGATTGCCGTGCCAGGGCCCCTCGCAGCGTCAAGAAGTCCGCCGTTCGGTAGAACGGCGGAATCTAATTGTTCAGCATGCGGTCGAAGCTTCCCGAGTCGCCATCCCGATAGTCTGCGGTCATCAGAATCTCCTGCGGAATGCGCCCGCCTTCACGCAGCACGTTGCGGAACTGCACGCGCGTGACCATGGGCAGATCCTTGATCGTCGCTGCCAGGTTCTGTGGCACGCCCTGGTTGGCAGCCGCGGGCTCGCACTCGCCGCCAGCCTTCACGCGACGCTTATGCTCGGCGAGCATGGCGCGGTACATGCCGGCATGCAGGCGAATCTCAACCACATTGGCATTGCGAGTCTGCTCGACAATGCGCGCGCCCTCGCGATCGATATCGCCTACGTAGTAGACGTAGTTAAAGCGATAGCCAATCTCGGCCAGATAATCGTCCAGGGCATGCGAGACGCTCGCCTTGCATCCGCCGCCAAAAATCACGCCGCCCACCTTGATGCCAAAGAGCTTGGCGTGCTTGCGGCCACGCAGCAGCTTGACGATCTCGTCGTAGGTGTCCAGGTTCTCGACCATAATGAACGGCTTGTCGGCGCCCAGCGTAAAGAAGCCCGTAAAGTGCACGGGGCGATTGGGGGCGACCTTGATCGCCTGCATGCTGATGCCCTTTTCGGTCATGCGTCTGATCAGGCGCTCACCGTGCTTGCCGTCAAAAGCCTTCTCGTCGTTAAAGATCTGGTAGGCACGCTGGCGGCGCGAGGCAACCGGCGTATCGGCACCTCGGTTCTGCTCGATCCAAGCCTGGATGATTGCGATTTCCTCGGCAATCTTGCGGTTGGACATCTCGTTGTGCTGAGTGCGCTGCGGAGCCTTTTTGCCGTCCTTGCCCTCGACCTTTACGATCTGTGTCTGCTGCTCCTTGATCTTAGAGAGCGCCGTAGGCGTAGGGACAACTTTGAGCAGCTGCCTGCCTAAAACGCGGGCAAGGGCAAACGCCGAGACCTCGCCGTGGACTGCCGACTTGGGCTGCTGGGCAGCAGTATCTGCTGCGGTAGACTCCGGCTTCTTCTGAGACTTGCGCTTAGAATCGCCTTGGGAATTGCGCTCGCGCTTCGGCATAGGCGCCTGCTTCTGCGGACGATTGGACTTGCTCTCCTTCGCCGGCTGGCGCTTAGGCTGCCCCGAAGAAACCTCGACCTTCGCATCTTCGTCCTGCGGCGTGGTCTTCTCGGCTGCAGTCTCGGCATGGGAACTGCGGCCCCCACGATGGCGACGGCGGCGAGGCTTGCTCGACGCGCCCTGCTCCGCCTGCTCATCAGTAGGCTGCTGGCCCTTGGCCTCGGCATCGACCTCAAGCTGCGGCTCAACAGGCTTCTGTTCGCGAGCCGCCGGCTCAACGGCCTTCTCGTCCTTCTCGTCCTGAGTGGTCGAAGCCGGTTCGCTCTTCTCCTGACGCCTTACGGGATACGCGCGCCCCGCAAAACCACGTCCGGGACGGCATGAACCCGGAGCCTTCTTGGCCGGTTCATCGGACGCGTCAGCAGCCTCGGCGGAATCCTGGACCTCGCATGCAATACCTCGCTGCTCGGCCTTAAAATGGGCACCGCGGCGACGCTTGGGCTCCTGGATCCCAGCATGCTCTTGAGTGCGAGTCGGCTCCTGCATCCCAACGGGCTTTTCCTCGACGGCCTCAGCATCCGTCTCACCCTTTTGAGCAACGGCGCGACGGAAGCGCTCCTGCTGGGCGCGGCGCTGCGCATCGCGCTTGCCACCCCCGCCAAAACCGCCGCGTCCTGCCTTGGCCGTAAAGGCACGCACGACGTTCTCATCGAGCAACTCATCGGTATCGACATGCTCACGCGGAGCAGTTTCTTCCACAGCAGGCACGTCAGCGGAATCCTCGACGACAAAATCCTCGACGGACTCGGCAGGCTGCTCCTGGGCATCGCGGATCTCGGCATTGATGGTATAGAACGCCGGGCGCCCGTTAATGCCGCTACCCTCGATCTTGGTCACGATATTTGCCGCGATAAGTTCATCGCGCATCGCCTTGGTGTCACATTCCTTATCGACGGAGCGGAAAATTTGCGCCAGCGCACTCGACTTAATCTTGAGCGCCTTGCGGCAGAGCAGGTCGTAGGCAACCAGCTTGGCACGCTCGGCAGAAAGCGACGTCTGGCTGCTCAGACGTTCAGCCAGGGCATCGACATTATTTTGGTTATCGGAATATACCGTCTTGGCCACGGGGCCCCTTTCATATGTACACATATACGTCTATATGGTACAACGCGCGCCCTTATCCACGCAAAACATCTGCGAGAACACTCGGGCGTCGCCCGCTTTTGCATGAAAAAAGACCGAGTCCGCGTCGTTGCGGACCCGGTCTTTCCGAGTCATATGGATGGAACGGCTAGCCCATCAAGCTGACTAGGCCTTGGCGGCCTCGGCGTCGGTGGGAGCCTCGGCAGCAGCAGCGCGGCCATACTCGGCCTTGCCCATCTCGGACCACTCGGGCTCCTCGTCGGGCATGGAGCCGGCCTCCTTGCCGAAGAACTCCTTGAGGCAGTTGACGGCAACGATGAGGCCCAGGACCATCAGCAGGACGGCAAAGACGAGCTGCAGGCCCTTGGTGGCGGCGACGGAGACGGCAGCCGTGGTGGCGGTAGCCGGGATGGTACCGAAGAAGCCGTAGGCCTGGACGGCGGTCATGCAGCCCATGGCGCTCTGGACCAGCGAGGTGAAGGTGCAGCAGAGCAGGAAGACGACGGGCACGTAGAGCATCCAGCCCTTGCGGCCGGTGCACTTGCAGAACACGGCGAGGGTGATCATGGTCATACCGCCGAGCAGCTGGTTGGAAGCACCAAAGAGCGGCCAGATGTTGGCATAGCCACCAAAAGCGAGGGCGAGACCGGGAAGCAGGGTAACGACCGTGGCGAACCAGGGGTTGCCGAGGACCTTCATGTAGCCGGCCTTGGACTCGATGGCCAGGGCATCGTTGGTCTGGGCAAAGAACTCGGAGAACGAAGTGCGGGCGATGCGGGCGACGGCGTCGAGCGAGGTCAGGGCCAGAGCGGAGACGTTCATGGTCATAAAGACGGTAGCGAGCGTGCCGTCAACACCGAAGGCCTGCATACCGCGGGAGATGCCAGCGGCGAAGATCTGGAACGGGGTGGAAGCGACACCGGCGTTGAGGGCGCCGGTACCGGCGGTGTTCATGTCGGAGAACATGATGCCGGCGACGATGATGGCAAGGATGCCGACGAAGGACTCGACGATCATGGCGCCGTAACCGACCTTGACGGCGTCCTGCTCCTTCTCGACCTGCTTAGAAGAGGTGCCGGAAGAAACGAGGCTGTGGAAACCGGAGAGAGCACCGCAAGCGACGGAGACGAACAGGACCGGGAACATCATGCCGGAGGCAGTGGAGAAGCCGGTGAAGACCGGAGCGGTGATAGTGGCCTGACCGTTGACGCCCAGGACGACGATGCCGAGGACAGCGCAGACGATCATGACGATCATCATGATGGAAGTGAGGTAGTCACGCGGGGTCTTGAGCATCTGGATGGGCATAGCGCCAGCGAAGACCAGGTAGACCATGACGACGGCGAACCACTGGAACTTATCCAGGTAGACCGGGAACTGCATACCGACGGCGAACATGAGAACCATGAGGACCACGCCGGTGACGAACTCGGCAGCGCCGGTGAGGTTGAACTTCTTCTGGGCCCAACCAAAGGCGATAGCGACGAAGGTGAACAGGATGGAGATGGTACCAGCGCAGCCGGCGGCATAGGACTTGGTGAAGTCGATGGCACCGGTAGCAGCACCAGAAGCGTCAACGGCCGGGGTGAACATGAACGTCTTGCAGACCATGTCGGTGAAAGCGGCGATGACGATGATGCAGAACAGCCAGCAGAACAGCAGGAACAGGCGACGGCCGGTCTTGCCGATGTACTTCTCGATGAGCTGAGCGAGCGACTTGCCGTTGTTCTTCATCGAAGCGTACAGGGCACCAAAGTCGTGGACGGCACCAAAGAAGATGCCGCCGACGAGGACCCAGAGCACGACGGGCAGCCAGCCAAAGGCCATGGCGACGATCGTACCCGTGACAGGGCCAGCACCGCAGATCGAGCTGAACTGGTGCGAGAACGCGGTGAAGGCGGAGACGGGCGAGAAGCTCTTGCCGTCCTTCATGCGCTTGGCCGGCGTGAGGGCCTCCTTGTCAACGCCCCACTTGTTGGCCAGCCATCGGCCATAGCCCAGATAGCCGCAGGCAAGCACCGCCGCAGCCACAACCATGAGCAAAACTCCGTTCATTACATTTCCTCCTCTAAAAAGAACTTCCTAGACATAAAAAATGAGGGCCGTCGGTTGCGCTCGACGGCCCTCATCTTCATCAGCCGCCCGTTATCGTACGGGCTAGCTGTATGTGCTAACCCGCATCAGATAATTACTACGCTGATAATGTTTAGCTGATGCGTGAACATGTCTAAGAAATCCTCTTCGATCATGATGTGAACGATCCGTGCGTGTTCACATCCCCCAGTGGTTGAAAAGGAGTATGAAACTTTAGTTACCTAAAGTCAACGCAAATTTGTAATGAATTTTCAACTTTTTTTGAATTTCTCGGTATAAAACGCCACTGACCTCGGACTTTACCCAACAAAAGTTTTTGCATGAGAGATGCCCCCGAGAGCGGCGGGAGCCGGGCGGCGCATATGAACTTTCCTGCTCTACAGTCCTGCGCAAGACGGAAAGCACATTAAGTGCTTTCCTTTGCGTG
>ENA-ORUQ01002644-ORUQ01002644.1-human-gut-metagenome-genome-assembly--contig:-NODE-2644-length-13812-cov-8.606091_pt1 | contig 13812 bp, 11 predicted proteins | sample MGYA00242081_ERZ509211 | MGnify/ENA primary metagenome ERZ509211 (study PRJEB26280, sample SAMEA2338785) | human gut metagenome | biome: human gut; feature: human-associated habitat; material: faeces...
TGTATAGCCTTGTTCTGCATACTCCTTAACCTTAAGTATTGCATCTTTTGCACTTATCATGTTTCTGGAAGTTTTGTTGTGAAAGTGGTAATTTGGGGAAAATATGAATTTTTGTAAATAAGTGCAAAGTTTGAGCAATAAAGTTGCCTCTTTTTGGTACATACTGATATAATGGAAAAAATGGTGTATTATTCACAGTATGGGGAACAAAAGGGAGAGAAACAAGATGAGCAGTGAAAAACATAGAAAGTTAAAATTGGCTGTATTCAGTATACGAATGCAGGTAATTATGATGTTTATATTGTTAACGGTATTGCTAGTAGGGATTATTACGCAGATTTATACAGGGTATTATCGACGAATAATGGAAAATGAAGTAATTCGTCAAACGATAAATACAGGAGAGCAAATCAGTACAAAAACAGAAATGTTTTTAGATGAAGCAAATAAAATATTACAGTGGGGAAACAGTACAGACGCATATGATTTCCTAAATGCAGAAGGAACCAGACGTGAGGAGACGTTGCAGTTGATCAATGATATTAAAATGTATCGCACATCGATGCTGATAGATAAAACTGTACAGAATGTTTATTTATTTGATATTGACGGAACAACGTATAATGAAAAAATAGGAATTTATCAGCGTGAAAAGTATAGAAAAAGTATATATATTTATGAGAAAATCATGCAGCAACAAGATTGTCTGATATTTGTTTCTAAAAACGAAGCGGAAGAGGATATGATATTATATGGAACGAGTCTGTGTCAGCCTGCTACAGGTAAGATTATAGGTTATATAGTGATTGAATTTAAAAATAAGGCTTTTGAAAAGATATTAGATGATGTAGAACTTGGTGATAGTGGATCTTTTTTTATGATCAATGATGAAAATCAGGAAATTTTGCTTGGAGAAAATCGTATTTACAATAATTTAAAAGGAAAGATTACATTTGAAAATGAGAATGGATACATGCAGGTAATCTCCGACAAGAAAAAAGTGTTGATGGTTTATTGTAAAATACCACATACAAGAGCAATACTTGGAGGATGTGTATATTTGTCAGAACTTACTCAGAGCATTAGAAATATGACGAAAATATTTTTGATCATATCGGTGTTTTTAACAATACTTTTTGGACTTGGATGTTTTATCGTAGCAACGCATATCACAAAACCAATTTGGATGTTAAAAGAAAAAATGTTAGAAACGGCAGAGGGTAATCTGAATGCATATATAGAAGAATATCACGAAAATGAATTTGGAATACTTGAGAGACAGTACAATACAATGCTTAAAGAGATTCGAGAACTATTGAAGAAAAGTACAGAAGATCAACAGAATTTGAAAAAAGCAGAATTAAAGGCATTGCAATCTCAGATCAATCCGCATTTTCTTTATAATACTTTGGATACTATTATGTGGCTTGTAGCGGTTAATGAAAATGAAAAAGCAATTGAAATGATTGAAAGTTTATCTGTTTTTTTTAAAACTGGTCTCAGTAAGGGGATGGATTGGATACCAGTGGAACGGGAAATCGAACATGTAAAGAGTTATCTCTATATTCAGCAAAGCCGTTATAGTGATATTTTGCAGTATGTCATAGATATTTCGCCAGATATGATACAGTACGATATGTTGAAAATGACATTACAGCCGATCGTTGAAAATGCCATTTATCATGGTATTAAAAACAAAGAAAATGGGGGAAGCATTATAATAAAGGGAAATATGGATGGAAAGTTCCTGTCATTTTTAATCAGCGATACAGGTGTAGGGATGGAAGCGGAGGCTGTTACTAAGCTGAATGAGAGAATGCAGGAAAATAAAATATCATATGAAGAGTGTGAAAATGGATTTGGACTTTATAATGTAAATCGCCGGATAAAATTATATTGCGGGGAAGAAAGTGGAATTACGGTAGAAAGTCAGATAGAAGAAGGAACGAAAGTTCATATTCGTATGCTGGCGATCAGGAGGGAAGAGCATAAGAATGTATAATATGATTATAGTGGAGGATGAAAAATCAATTCGTGAAAATCTGCAAAAAGGAATATTGTGGGAAAAATATGGATTTCACATAGTAGCAGAAGCGGCAAATGGAGAAGAAGCATTGGAAAAAATAGAAAAACTGCATCCAGATGTATTATTAACAGATATTAAGATGCCTTTCATGGATGGATTAGAACTGGCAAGGATAGTCCACAGTCTTTATTCTAATATAAAGATTGTGATAATAAGTGGATATACAGAATTTACCTATGCGAAAGAAGCAATTACAATAGGTGTCGAAGAATACCTGGTAAAACCAGTTACACCGATGAAAGTAGTACGCACTTTTACAAATTTAAAACAGAAGATGGATGAAGAAAGACAAAAGTCGGAAAGCTATGATGCTATGATGACAGATCTGATTGCAATGGAAGAAAAACTGGAAAAATATCATGAAATGCCGAAGATCAAAGCAGCAGATTTGATAGAAGAAGGGAACAGAGAAGAGATACTAAATTATTTTCTTCAGTATGGCAAAATAGAGGATATTCAGGAATTCACAGAAAAGTATATTCACAGTTGCAATCAGAGTTTATTAAATTCTTTGTTGTATTGTTCTTACTTTCTAGTGCAGACGATTGTAATATGTATGAAAACAGTAGAACTGTTAGGGGGCAATTCGTCAGATGTATTTGTGAATATAACAGATATTGACTCCTATGTATCGAAAGTTTCATCATCTGAAAAGGCAGAAAAAGAGATCGGTCTGGTGATTGAAAAAGTAATTGAGTTCAGAGAAAAAACAATTGATGCCTCTTCAGATATGGTACAGAAAGCAAAAAGAATCATAAAAGAACAATATACACAACAAAATCTTATGATAGCGAATGTGGCAGCGGAGATTGGAGTTAGTCCGAATCATTTAAGCTGTATTTTTAAACAGAAAACGGGAAAAGGTTTTGCAAAATATCTGACAGAGCTGCGAATTGAAAAGGCAAAAGAGTTGTTGAAAAATACAGAATTTACAAATGCAGAGATTTCAGAAAAAGTGGGTTACAGCAATCCAAACTATTTTAGTACTGTTTTTCACAGAACGGTGGGAATGACAGCGAAAGAATACAGGGAATCGTAGAAAAGTGAAGATTGTGTCGTAGAAATTTAAAATGACAAAAAAATACAATTGAAATTATAAGAAAATGAAGGAGTATGTGGATTTTCATTTATGAAATAATTATTATAATGATCTTATAAAGATTACTTCATAAAGGGAGGATAAATGAAGATGAAGAAAAAATTGGTTGGTTTGATACTTGGAACAGTAATGACAATTACTACATTAGGTGGAACGAGCGTAATGGCAGCAGATGACGGACTGACATTTGCAATTGTTTATCCGAATATTTTTCCATTTTTTGATGCGATTGGAAATGGTGCAGAGGATAAGATTGAAGAAATGGGACAGAATATTACCTTAATTAAAGAAGGCGCACAGAACGGAGATGTTTCCAATCAGATTCAGATAATGGAAGATTTGATTAATCAGAAGGTAGACGGAATCGCAATCGGACCGTGTGATTCAGAAGCGTTAACACCATATATTGATAAAGCAGTGGATGCAGGAATTCAGGTACTTTGTTTTGATACAGACGCACCAGATTCCAAACGCGTTGGATATGTGGGAACAGATAATTATGAAGCAGGAAGAGCAATGGGTGAGGAACTTGGCAAGGCACTGGATGGAAAAGGAAGTGTTATCTGTGAAACCGGAGTTGTATCACAGGCTGGATTGATTGCTCGTTTGGAAGGCGTGAAAGATGTTTTAAAAGAAAATTACCCGGATATTGAAATTGTTCAGACCACAGCCCATGGCGGTGATACTACGAAAGGTTTGTCGGATATTGAAAATATGATTACTTCTTATCCAGATTTCGATGCACTCATTCAGGTGGATGCAGCAGGAGAAGCAGGAGTGACTGCATTCAAATCCCATGGATGGACAAAAGAAGACAAGGTATTGATTGTATTTGATGATCTTGAACCTGTCATTAACGGTGTGAGAGACGGACAGGTATATTCTACTGTTACACAGGGACAGAAAAACTGGGGGGCAGCAGCAGTAGAAGAATTATATGCGCTTACACAGGGAGAGGAAATACCAGAGAATACGGATACTGGTTTTGTGATTGTAAATTCTGATAATGTAGATGAATTGTATCCAGAAGAGTAATCTGTAGAGGATAGGCTGCTCATCCAGGGCAGCCTGTTTTTTACAAAAAAGTGGGGACAGCGAAATGGAAAAAAAATCTTTTATAAAAGTATTTAGTAAACACAGAGAAACCGGACTGGCACTCATTCTGCTTGTATTATGTGTCATCCTTTCTGTAACAACAAAAAGTTTTCTTACGGTAGATAATTTTTTTAATATTTTAAAACAGGCAACCTTGGTGGCAATTATTGCCATTGGACAGACTTATGTCATTATTGCAGGGGGTATTGACCTGTCAGTTGGATATTCTATGACACTTTGCAGCATGATACTGGCATATTCTTTGCAAGCAGGCATACCAGTATTAGCAAGCAGTGTTTTTGGAATTGGATGTAGTGTTTTGGTTGGCTTGGTAAATGGAATACTAATTACCACTTTAAATATTCCTCCATTTATTATCACTCTTGGAATGGCCAATATTGTAAAGGGGATCATTCTTGTTATGTCAGAGGGATATATCTGTTCTCTGTCAGAACCATTGATTATCAATATAGGTCAGGGAACTGTGGGGCCAGTGCCGATCATGGTTATTATACTGATTTTTTTAATTGTAATATTTGCATTTATTCTTTCGCAAACTGTATTTGGAAATCGTGTAAAAGCAGTTGGGGGAAATGAACTGGCAGCAGAATTGTCAGGGATCAAAAAAAATAAAATTCGAATCTATGTATATCTTCTTTGTGGATTACTTTGTGGTATTGCAGGTATCATTATAACTGGTCGCTTGAATGGTGGAAATCCAAATGCAGCAGGAACCTATGATATGGATTCGATTGCAGCTGTAGTAGTAGGAGGAACCGCAATGGCAGGGGGGTCGGGATCGATTGTAGGGACTATGTTGGGTTCATTGTTGATGATTTTGATCAGAAACGGTTTAGTTTTATTGCGGGTAAATATGTACTGGCAAACAGTTGCAGTAGGAGCAGTCATCATTGTTGTTTGCGCAATTGATGCAATGTCCAGAAGGAAAAAGTAGAGAGGAGAATGGAAGATGTCTGAAAAGATTCTCCAAATGAATCACATTATAAAAGAATTTTCTGGTGTTAGAGTTCTGAAAGATGTCAGCTTTGATTTAAAAGCAGGAGAAGTGCATGCGTTAATTGGAGAAAATGGAGCAGGGAAAAGTACGTTGATTAAGGTTCTTGGAGGTGTGTATTTTCAGGAAAATGGAGATGTAGTCATCGATGGACAGATTCAAAAATTTACCTGTGCACAAGATTCTATTAAGGCCGGTGTCGGAATTATTTATCAGGAATTTAATCTGGTGCCTACCTTATCCATAGCAGAAAACATTTTTCTTGGGAAAGAAATGAAAAAGCCGGGGAAAAGATTAAATCGTAGCGAAATGATTCGTCAGGCGCAGGAACTTATGGAAACCCTGGGCTTTGAAAATATGGATTGTAGTAAAAATGTCCAGACGTTAAGTGTGGCACAGCAGCAGATGGTTGAGATCGGCAAAGCTATTTTTAATGATTCCAAGATTCTTGTAATGGATGAGCCGACAGCTGTTTTGACAGATAAGGAAAGCAAGTATTTCTTTGATATGGTAAAAAAGTTAAAAGAAAAAGGTGTTGGAATTATTTATGTGTCACATCGCCTAGAAGAAGTATTGGAATTGTCAGATCGAATCACTGTACTGCGTGATGGGGAATGTATTACAGAACTAGATAATTCCAAGAAAACCGTGACAAAAGAAAAACTGGTAAATCTGATGGTAGGAAGAACACTGGAACAGTATTATCCAAACCGAGAGTCATGCACTTCAGAAGAAATCGTCTTAAGTGTAGAAGAACTGACCAGAAAAGACAGTTATAGAAAGATATCCTTTCAGGTAAAAAAAGGAGAAATACTCGGAATCACTGGTCTGGTTGGTGCAGGCCGAACAGAAGTGGTAAAAAGTATCATTGGTGCAATGAAATACGACAGTGGGGAAGTAAAATTGAATGGGAAGCCAGTGCATTTTCTGTCACCTCATGATGCAATACAGGAACATATTGCTTTTATACCGGAAAACAGAAAAGAAGAAGGGTTATTTTTGGACACAAGTATTGCGAACAATATGTTTATGGCAAATTATAATAGAATTTCCAGAAAAGGTATATTGAGAAAAAAATTAAAGAAGAATTTTTTGAATACATTTTTTTCAAAATTGGATATCAGACCCAATGATCCGGAGAAGCCAGCAAGAGATTTCAGTGGCGGAAATCAGCAAAAAGCAATTCTCGCAAAATGGATGGCAATTGAACCGACAATCATGATTTTGGATGAGCCGACTCGTGGTATCGACATTGGTGCAAAAGCAGAGATCTATAAGCTTATGGATAATTTGTCGAAAAAAGGATGCAGTATTATTATGGTTTCTTCAGAAATGACAGAGATTATCGGCATGTGTGACCGTGTCATTGTTATGGCAGAAGGAAGAGTAACAGCAGAGTTGGATAGAACTGAATTTTCGCAGGAAAGAATTATGGCAGCCAGTTCAGAGACCACGCAGAAGGCTGGATGAAGGAGGAGAACCATGGATAAGAATGCGAAATTTAAGATGATCGAGACCGTAGAGAGAGGGCAAATGAATGCAGGTTTGACATTTGGCTATGTAGATGTTCCGAAAGTTATTACAGAAAAACATAGACCTTTTCTTAATGAGTTAACAGCAGCATCTCTTGCCTTGCAAAAAGAAATCCGAGAGGAATTACACACAGAAACCAGGGATGTTGAAATACCGTGTGAATATGGAAATATAAAAGCAAGGGTCTATATCCCGGAAGGTGAAGGCCCATTTCCATTGATTTTACATTATCATGGGGGTGGATTTGCAATTCGTGATATCGAATGTTTTGAGTTTATCAGTCAATATTACTGTATTCATACACCAGCAGTGATTGTTACACCGGAATATGATCTGGCACCAGAGAAAAAGTTCCCGACTCAGGTAGAACAGTGTTACGCGGCTTTGTTATGGGCCAGAGATCATGCAGAAGAATACCAAGCGAATCCAGAAAAAGATGTGGTTACAGGGGATAGTGCCGGAGGTAATTTATCCACAGTTATTTCCATGATGTGTCGGGACAGAGGTGTGCGGATGCCAAAGCTTCAGATACTGGCTTATCCAGTGGTTGACAATCGAATTGGCATGAATAGGGAATCTGAAAAATTATATGGAGAACATTACAATTTAGATTTGAAACATATGGAATCCTATACACTTGCCTATGTGGAAAAGGAAGAAGATATCTACAATCCGTACGCTTCTCCATTATTGGCTGAATCATTGGAAGACCTTCCGCCATGTAAAATAATTTTTGCACAATGTGACTGTCTGGTAGATCAGGGAATGGAGTATGTGATGAGATTAAAAGAAGCAGGAGTTCCGGTAGAATATGTGGTGTATAAAGGTGTACCACATGATTTTATGTTCTATGGATTTCCAGAATCTTATGCAGCATATGAACAGGTGTGCAAATGGATAAATGAATCGGTGAACAAGTAGATGATAAGGGGACGTGAAAAAGAGAGTATGAAACTTTTTCTGTAAAATAATGTTTATAAGGTTCTTCTATGATACAATAAATATCATTAGGAGGGCCTTTTATTATGGCAAGACAAAAGAAACCTGTACATCGTGTACAAATGACAGAAGGAAAATGAAACATCATCCATCAGCTCCTGGAAGAGTACGATATCCAGTCTGCAGAAGACATTCAGGATGCGCTCAAGGATCTTTTAGGCGGCACCATTAAGGAAATGATGGAAGCTGAAATGGATAATCATCTTGGTTACGAAAAATCCGAACGCTCAGATAATGATGATTATCGCAATGGTTATAAGCGGAAACAGGTCAACAGCCGGTATGGCTCGATGGAAATCGAAGTGCCACAGGATCGCAAATCAACGTTTGAACCACAGGTTGTGAAAAAACGTCAGAAAGATATTTCCGATATTGATCAGAAGATCATTTCCATGTATGCCAAAGGAATGACTACCCGGCAGATTTCCGAAACCATCGAAGATATTTATGGCTTTGAAACTTCTGAAAGCTTTATTTCTGATGTGACTGATAAGATCCTGCCACAGATCGAAGACTGGCAGAACCGGCCACTGGACGAGGTCTATCCCATTCTCTACATTGATGCAATCCATTATTCTGTAAGGGATAATGGCGTGATCCGAAAGCTTGCTGCTTACGTGATTCTGGGAATCAACACGGAAGGAAAAAAAGAAGTTTTAACCATCAGTGTTGGCGATAACGAAAGCGCAAAATACTGGCTTTCCGTTATGAATGAACTGAAAAATCGTGGTGTCAAAGATGTATTAATCATCTGTGCCGATGGTTTAACCGGAATCAAAGAAGCGATCGCAGCAGCTTTTCCAAAGACGGAATACCAGCGCTGTATTGTACACCAGGTAAGAAACACGTTGAAATATGTCCCGGATAAAGACAGAAAAGCCTTCGCTACGGATCTGAAAACCATTTATCAGGCCACAGATGAAAAGAAAGCTCTGGCAGCCTTAGAGCGTGTAACAGAAAAATGGACACCGAAATATCCGAATTCCATGAAGCGCTGGAAGGATAACTGGGACGCAATCTCGCCGATCTTTAAATTTTCAACGACGGTCAGAACGGTGATTTATACTACAAATGCTATTGAATCCCTGAATTCTACCTACCGGAAACTGAATCGCCAGAGAAGCGTATTTCCAAGCGATACAGCTCTATTAAAGGCACTGTATCTTGCCACATTTGAATCTACGAAGAAATGGACCAGTACGATCCGCAACTGGGCACAGGTGTATGGTGAACTGAGTATTATGTACGAAGGACGCCTCCCAGAGTAACGAATAAACGGGCGAATAAGACGGGCGGAAAACCGCCTGCTCTTGACATGCCATTCAACAACTGTTATATATAAAACAAGGGTGAGAAGCCTGATTTTCAGGCTTGCCACCCTTGCATATCATAGAAGAATCTTATTTACAGACTTTTTCTCACAGTCTCGACGAATTGGCCACAGCCTCTCCCAGTGAATATCTGACGAAAATATCGATACAAGTGTTTTAACCCTGCCGCTTCATCGCGTTTCCTCCGCACTGCCTTTACATTTCTCATAAGCAAATAGCGCCGCTCCCAGCGCACCGCAGAGCTGCGCCTCATCACAGATATAAAGTTTAGCACCAAGCTTCTCTTCCAATGCCTGGATGATACCCCGGTTCTTCGCCACACCGCCGGTCATCATATATTCGCCTGGATGATCCTTTCCAAGGCGGGCTGCCAACGCGCCGACTTTTGAGGCAACTGACACATTTAAACCGTGGATAATATCTGCCACATCCTTATTCTGTGCCACCAGCGACACGACCTCCGACTCTGCAAACACCGTACACATGCTGGAAATCACGATATTATGCTTCCATTCCAGCCCTTTCACACTCATTTCCTCCAGGGAAAGTCCCAGCGTTTTCGCCATCATTTCCAGAAAACGTCCCGTTCCGGCGGCACATTTGTCATTCATCAGGAAATTTTTCACGGCTCCCTGCCCATCGATGCTGATCGCCTTGATATCCTGCCCGCCAATGTCGATGATAGTGCGGACATTCGGATTCAGATAATTTGCGCCCTTGGCATGGCAGGTAATCTCCGTGATGCTGTCATCCCCGCTGTCAATGTAGGATCGTCCATATCCGGTCGTATCGATCCGCACAATCTCCTCTTTCTTAATTCCCGCTTTCTCAATCGCCAGATCCAGACTCTTCTCGGCGCTCATCATCGCACCGCCGCCGGTCGGAATAATCATCGTCGATTTAATTTTTCCATCCTGATCCAGTATGACCACATCAGTACTTGTCGAACCGCTGTCGATTCCCGCTACATAAAAAATGCCCGACTCCATCTTCTTTCTTGCCTCCTCACTGATACCTTTTCCCGGATCCATATCCTCTGATCCCTCGATCGTCTCCTCAAATGCCTGAATGCGCGTCAAAAGCTGCCCCGCGCTCTGGCTCGTAAAATCAGTCTCAATCTTAAGGAGCGGAACCTTGATATCCCGCTTGATACTCGCATACTCAAATCCATAATAATCACAGAACTTGATCGTGTGATAAATAATTCCCTTTAAATTCGGATCCAGATACAGACGGTTTCTGCGGATCGAACGGTTCATGCGGAAACACGGCATCTGTCCCAGCAGGACGTCCGCGTAAGAAAGAAACAGCTCCTCTTCCTCCATATTCCACATTTCATCCTGTACGACCGACAGTTTCCGACCACCCGTACAGGTCAGATTTTCCACATCCATCTGGATATTGTCCCGGATCATATCCTCCAGAATGCCGCTGACCCGCACGCCCAGCACACCAATGTACGGCTCCGTGTTCATTTCCGGCGTAATAAAGGACTTGATAAAAGCGCGTTTATCAAACACTTTCCCGGAATATGCCTCATATGCCTTTTTAAGCCTCCGGATCGTGCCCGCAAATTTCACTTTTTCACATTCATTATCATCATGCGGCAGATCCAGCATATATAAAAACTTACATTTTCCCGTGCTCTCCACGATATCGTAAACGCGCCGCATCGAATCGCAGCAGTTTACCAGCACCAGCTGTTCAACCTTTCCTTCCAGCACTGCCTGAATGACCGATTTTCCAAAGCCGCACAGATTTGCATGTGCAATTTGATCCGACTGTTCGAAATTTTCCGGCATTTCCTCCAAAACAGAACATTCTTCTCCAAACCCCCGGAACAGCTCGATCGGGGTGTACTTACAGACGTAATAAATCATGCGTGTTTCTCCTCCTTGCCCTTTTCCAGCATTTCCACAAACGCCTGAAGCCGCGTCGATACCTGACCGTCGCTGGTATTGGCGGGGTTGCAGCCGTCACCGTCGAGAATCATCGTCGGAAGTCCTGTCTTTTCTAAGGACTGCTTAATCAGGCTGGATGCACCGATCGTTCCCTTACAGCCCCAGTGGGCAAATAAAACAGCACCATCCGATTCCGTGATTCTGGCAAGCCGTTCCGCTTCCTCAATTCTCTGTTTCACACTGCCATTGTAAATGCAGTAGACCATTTTCTCTGCCATCGCCTCATACGGGTCTTCCGCATGCATCTCCTGAAAACCATCTGCGATGAAATCACAAGCGCGGATGTGCATTTTCTTACTATAATTAAAAATATCCTTAACCGGCTCCTGTAAAAATGGCATGGTGTGCATCCAGATTACCGAAAGACCATCTCCCCTCGGTGACATCCGCACATCGCGCAGAAGTTTTTCCGTATAGGTAACCGCCGTCTCTGAGCCAGCCATCAGATGGCACATAAAAAGCGCATACAATTCATTCGTCAGAGAGGTCACCGGGTCATGCGCACACCGCAGGGCAAGCTGTTTTTTATAATTCGCTGCCGCTTTCCGGCTGTTATCTACCGCACTCCGCACTGTTTCCTCCGAAATCCGTCTGTCCGTCGTCTCCTCCAGAAACCGTTTCAATTTCCGCAGCTGATCCGCCACATACAGAACCGATTCCCGGTTTTTCTCATACGGAACATCAATATAAAAGCCTGGACATTCAAATTTATCCTTTAAATACGGAAACGTCATCATATTTCCATCACACGCAAGGTTCGTATAAATCATGCAGTTCGGTTTTGGCAGAATCCCCGTCAGCGCCGCCCCTAGAAACACCCTGTGGTACGAACACATCGTCTCCGGAAATCCTTCTTCCTCCGTTTTCCGAAGAAACGTTTGCTCACACTTCGTTCCCGCCATAAAACAGGACATCGCCTCCACTGAGTACGGCGTCAGCCCTGCCGCCATCACCAGCTCTCCCGGCACAAATATGCTGACCATCGCCGCATTCTCCGGTTCCGACAGCGACTGAATGATATTTTTCATAACCATCCGCGCCACATACTGTCCAGACGACGGCAGCCCCCGATCCGGCAAAAACTGAAGCTTCTTTTCCTGCAGGCGGTATCCCGCAAGAAGCAGCCGACGCGCTTTTTCCGGATCCTTAAGCGCCTGGCTGCTCACCCTATTTCCAAATTTTTCAATTACATCCATTGTTCTTTCTTCCATTCTTTTAAGTTCATTTTTCTGTCATATCGCCCTGATGCAGATGGATATAGTTCCGCGCCTTTGCAGGCAAACGGACATTCTTTATTATAGTCAGTTGGATGGGAATTGTAAATGAAAAGTCTAATCCCCCAGCTATGCTGGGGAGAATGGAATAAGTGGAGACGGTGAGGACAACAAAATAAAGCCTCCTGTGATATGATGAGAATGGTGTCGCAAGCCAAACTCAAAATCAAAGGAGGCGGTCCAAACGGACAATAGAAGTTTATCACATACCCGATGGAAATGCCAGTATCACATAGTATTTATACCGAAATACAGAAAAAGATTTGTGGCACAGATCCTGGTCGATATCAAAAAGGAACAGGATGAATTAAAGGATATTCTTGGCAGTGAGTATCAGGATTATAATCTGGTCATGGCTACGACCTTTGGTCTTCCGATCGGAGACAGCTATCTGCGTGATTAGATGCAGAAGGTTATTGATGAACAGGGACTGCCGGATGTGGTTTTTCATAGTCTCCGACATACAAGTGTCACATATAAGCTGAAGCTCAGTGGAGGAGACATTAAAGTGGTTCAGGGCGATTCCGGACATGCACAGGCGGACATGGTAACAGAGGTATATGGCCATATCATTGACTAGGACAGGCGAAAGAATGCACAGAGGATGGAGGATGCGTTTTATAACAGGGAAAATCTTAATCCGCAGATGAAGGGTGCAGATGCTGGTCAGACAGCAAACACGGTGGCTGTTCCGGAAGGTGTGGATGCGGACCTTTTGATGAAGGTTCTGGGAAATCCGGAGATGGCGGCGTTGCTGACGAGTCTGGCGAAGAGCTTGAAAGCTGAATAAAAATATAATAATGGAAATAGAACAGAGTCTACTGGAATTAGGAGAAATCCAGATGTGGGTGGACTTTTTTTGATGGAAAATAATGTACATAAGATATATTTAAAGTTATAATTAAGGTAAATACCTTTTGTATGTAGTGTTAGGTCAATTTTATATTAAAAATGCTGGAATATACCCAGAAAATAATGTAGTCCTTGAAAGTATGATTATATGTGAATTTGAAACAAAACAATAGAAGGGGAACGAATCAATTATCAAAATAGAATATAGAGTTGACGTAGAAAGAAGAGGTGGAATACATATGAAGCAAGATACCTTAGAAGGAAAAGCAAAAACAAAAAATGGAATAAAACGATTGTGCTTTTCCATAATCTGCATTCTTCTGGAAGTGATTTTTATTATTACTATCGTAACACGCTTGAATGAATATGCAGAAATCATAAATTTATTTACAAGGATTTTGAGTGGGATCTTGGTTTTGGGATTGTACGCATCAAATAAGACATCCTCTATGAAAATGCCTTGGGTCATCTTAATTCTAATTTTCCCAATTATGGGTGTAGGCCTGTATTTGTTGATTGGTTTGAATGGTGGCACACATAAAATGCGTGAGCGATATGCAGAAATTG
>ENA-ORUQ01002688-ORUQ01002688.1-human-gut-metagenome-genome-assembly--contig:-NODE-2688-length-13632-cov-5.382485_pt1 | contig 13632 bp, 13 predicted proteins | sample MGYA00242081_ERZ509211 | MGnify/ENA primary metagenome ERZ509211 (study PRJEB26280, sample SAMEA2338785) | human gut metagenome | biome: human gut; feature: human-associated habitat; material: faeces...
GTGACGGCGGTCGCTCTCCAGCTTGCTCTCACCGGGTCCGCGCGTGCCGATGCCGCCGCCGAGACGCGAAAGCGCCGTGCCCTTACCGGTCAGACGCGGCAGAAGGTATTTCAGCTGCGCCGCTTCCACCTGCACCTTACCTGCGCGGCTCTGCGCACGCTGCGCAAAAATATCGAGGATCAGCATCGTGCGGTCCACAACGCGCACGTCCGTCGCATTTTCAAGGTTGCGGATCTGCGTCGGCGTCAGCTCGCGGTCAAAAATAATCAGCTCAATCTCGTTGTTCTCGCAGAAATTCCGAATTTCCTCCACCATGCCGCTGCCTACGCACGTCGCGGTCTCCGGGGAGGGGCGCTTCTGCATCATCGTCGCAATAGGCTCCGCGCCGCCGCTTTTTGCAAGCTCCCACAACTCGCGCAGCGATTCCTCCGCGTCATACTCGCCCGTGTCAAGCGAGACCAAAAGCGTGCGCTCCGGCACGATTACGTTTTCCGTATAATTCATAAGGTTCTCCTTTTTTCATTTCTGATTTATCGTTTCAAAGTCGCAGCGTTTTTCGCCGCACAGCTTGTGTTTCCATTTCTTATTATACAGAAAACAGCACGGAAAACAACGTGCTTTTACGAAAAACAGACGCACACCGCGTAAAATAACATTTGCACCAACCGCCGCCCTGATGTTTTGGCGGTTTCTTCCATAGTTTTCGCCCACAGCTTTATGCTATAATGGAGCTGTAAAACTCGGAAAGGATGAGCCCCATGTACCGCTTTGCCCCCCCAGTAAACACACCCATTTTTAAGAAAGGGTCGATTTTATGAAAAAGCAATTTGCGGTCATGTTCTGCCTTTTAGCGATATTTACATGCCTTGTCGGGTGCTCAACCGGCTCGAAAGCCTCATTCCCCGAAACGTTTATCGGCTCTGTGGGACAGGGGGAAACCGATGCGCTGAAAACACTCGGTACTACCGAACAGGCGCTCTCCGATTATACCGTTGACGTTTACGGCAAAACCGCCGATGTGCAGCTCTCGTTTGATGCATACCGCGGCGATGAAACCTCCGCCGGCAAGCTCAACTACGCAGAGCTCACCGTACCGTGCACGCCGAATGATGACGGCTTTTCATACATGCGCACCTGCTACGACAAGCTTGAAAAAGCGCTCGGCGAACCGTTCACGACCGACGTGAACATGGACGGCGTTTCCGCCGAAGACGATACCGATACGCTTTTTGCGGCGCTGCAAAAAGATGCAGGCGGCGAAAATGTCTGCGCCTTACAATACCAGTGGCGCGGCCTCGGTGAAAACGAATCGCTGCTTTACCTTTATTACTATCCGAACGAAAACGGCTCGGCGCGCGTAAAGCTCACGTTTTTGCCGAAAGAGCGTGCACAAATTCCATAAAGCTCTGTAAAAAGGCGCGGAAGTTTTGAAAAGCTCCTGCGCTTTTTGCGTTTTCAAAAAATTTACAGGTTTTCGATTTGCTTTTTTTCGCGTATTGTGGTAATATACGATATTATTATACATGCCAAGCGGCATATGGCTGCGGCAAATTTTTTGTAGGAAAGACAGGTTATTTTTTCTCAGATGGACAGTCACAGTACAGGGTTGATCATAGCGTTGATCGTTCTGATCGTTTTGTCCGCCTATTTCTCCGCCACGGAAACAGCGTTTTCGTCTCTCAACCGTATCCGGCTCAAAAACTTAGCCGATAACGGCAACAAGCGCGCAAAGCTCGCCTATAAGCTCGTGGATAATTACGACGAGCTCATCTCCTCCGTTCTGGTGGGAAACAACATCGTCAACATCAGTGCGTCTTCTCTCGCCACCGTTTTGTTTATCAAAGCATTCGGCGACAACGGTCCCACCGTTTCCACCATCGCCATGACGATCATCGTGCTCATTTTCGGCGAGGTCACGCCGAAAAGCATCGCAAAAGAGTCCCCGGAAGCGTTCGCTATGTTTTCCGCGCCCATCATCAACGTGCTCATTTACGTCTTCAAGCCCATTAACGTATGTCTTGTGGGCATCAAAAAGCTGGTGAAAAAATTCGTAAAGGTCTCTAACGACCGTACCATTTCGGAAAGCGAGCTGCTCACCATCGTGGAGGAAGCCGAGCACGACGGCGGTATCAACGAAAACGAAAGCGAGCTTATCCACAACGTCATCGAGTTCGACGACCTTGAAGCCATCGATATCATGACGCCGCGCGTAGACGTGGAAGCCGTGGATAAGACGAGCACCGTGCAGGAAATCGCCGACCTCTTTACGGAAACAGGCTTTTCGCGCCTGCCGGTGTATGAGGAGACGATTGACAGCATCGTCGGCATTATCAATGAGAAAGATTTCCATAACCTCGTGCTGCGCGACGGCAACGCGGTGAAGCAGATCATCAAGCCCGTGGAGTTCATCCCGCCTTCGATGAAAATTTCCGCGCTTTTAAAGCTTTTGCAGCAGAACAAATCGCACCTTGCCGTCATCGTGGATGAGTTCGGCGGCACCGAGGGCATCGTCACGCTGGAAGACATCATCGAAGAGCTTGTCGGCGAGATCTGGGACGAACACGACGAAGTGGTGGAAGCGTTTCAAAAGGTCAGCGACAACGAATACCTTGTCGATTGCTCCACCAACCTTGACGACCTTCTTGAATACTTCCATTTGAAGTCCGATTCCGAAGCCTCCACCATCAACGGTTGGGTCATCGAGCAGCTCGATCGCATCCCCGAAAAGGGCGACTGCTTTGATTTTGAAAACCTGCATGTCGTTGTAGAAGAAACAGAGTACCAGCGTGCCACCCGCGTGCGCATCACTGTGTCCCCGAAAAAGGAAGAGTCCGAAGAAGCATAAAACTCCATAATTCATAAATCATTCCTAATTGCGCCCCGCTGTTTAACGCAGCGGGGTTTTCGCTTTGCAAAAGCATCCGCCAAAATAATTTGCAAATCTTTTTCTTTCCTTTTAAACAGGTTTATGCTATAATAAAATCAACAAAAATCTTTCTCGTATTTTATTGATAATTGTAAGAATTTCGTAAGGAGATTTTAAGAAATGCTGAAGCTGGAGCTTTTACTGCGCCGCATTCGCGGTTTTGACGCAAAGCGCATGATGGTGTATGTTCGCGACGTCAAAAAGGAGACCAAAACGCCCACACCCGTCATCATGGCGGATATGCTGTACTACATTTTGCGGTACAACGTGGGGTTTTACGATTACCACATTTTCGGTTTTGCGCACATCCACGGCGCAAAGGCGAGAAACACATTCTTCACCATGCAGGATAACTGGCGCTTGACCCGCATGGTAAACAGCCCTGAAGACCGCCCCTATTTTGAAAACAAGCTGCTGTTCTGCCGCACGTTTGCGCCGTACCTCGGACGGTCGTTTTTAGACCTCAATGAAGCCGGTGAGGACGCGCTTGCCGATTTTCTGCGCCACCACCCCGTGGTGTTTTTAAAAGAGCCGGAAAGCTTCGGCGGTCTGGGGGTCAAACGCTTTGACAGCGCCGGGACCGATTTAAACGACCGGGAGGCCGTGAAAAGGCTGCGCGAAAACTGGGTGCAAAACGGCTTACTGCTCGTGGAGGAAGCCTTACAGCAGCACCCGGAAATGAGCGCGCTGTATCCGTATTCGCTCAACACCCTGCGCGTCTGCACCTTAACAGATGACAAAGGCGACGTGCATGTGCTGTACAGCTTTGTGCGCACGGGCCGCCACGGCTCATTTGTAGATAACACCACAAGCGGCGGGCTCAACGCGCTCATCTGCGACGATGGTGTCATCCGCCGCCCCGCTATGTCCGATAAAACCGGTATGTATTTCGACATGCACCCCGATACCTGCACGCCATTCATAAACTTCCGCGTGCCATATTTTGATGAAGCGATTGCGCTGTGCAAAAAAGCCGCGAAGGTCCGCCCCGACATGCGGTACGTCGGCTGGGACGTGGGCATCACCCCCACCGGTCCCGTTTTGGTGGAGGGCAACAACCTCCCCGCCTACGACGGGCAGATCTACCACCAGCAGGAGAACCCCGGCACCGGCCTCCGCCCCCTCGTCCGCTCCATCATCCCGGAGTTTTAGTTTACATAATTTTAAAATCATACGCAAAAACCCGCATTGCAGCCGGAAATTCCGTTTGCAATGCGGGTCTTTTATTTTTCGGTTCGTTCCGCGCGTCTGGCTTTGAAGAACCGGCGCAGGATTGCCGTGCATTCTTCACACAGCAATCCGCGGTATAATTCGGGTTTAAAGGCATTTTTGAGCGACGTCACCGACACAGCCGTGCCGCACGCACCCATAGCTTCGTCTTCCGTGCCGAACACGATGTGGTCCACGCGGGCGTTTACCGTCGCGCCCGCACACATGGGACACGGCTCCAGCGTCACATACAGCGTACAGCCGGTCAACCGCCAGGAGCCGAGCACTTTTGCCGCCTGTTCCATCGCTTCCAGCTCCGCATGGCCAAGCACACTCTGATGCTCTTCTCGCCGATTCCGCCCACGCCCAATGACTTTGCCGTCCTTCACAACAACGGCGCCCACCGGCACTTCACCTGCCGAAAAGGCTTCTTCCGCAAGCGAAAGCGCCTCGCGCATGAACTTTTCCTCCGGCACAAACGCGCGGTTTTTCATGGCATTATACGGCATATGTCCCCTTACGAATACAGCGTCACGATACACATGACGACAAACAGCACATAGTAGCAGATGAAACCGGGATTCACGAACATCCACAACGCCTTTCCGCGTACCGGTACGCCGCGCTGCATGGGCGTGCGGAACACCTTATGACCGGTGAAATTGCGGATAAGCAGCACCACAAGCGCAATCAGTCCCAAGCCGTACACGATATACGTCAGCAAATTGCTCGCGATATTGGCCGCATCCGCGCCCACAAGCCCCTCAAGGGCGATGGGCAGCGTCGCAAGCAGGTTATTGAGCATGTGCACGAAAATGTTCACCCAAATGTTGCGGGTACGCACATACAAAAGCGCCATTACAAATCCCGCCGTAAGCACCACGGGCAAGGACTGAATGCTGTAATGCGCCATGCCGAAGATCAGTGCGGAGAAGATCACCGCAGGCCAGTCACCCCAGCGGCGCATGACAGCCGTCGTCACGCTGCGGAACGCAAATTCCTCCGTCACCGGCGCGACGAGCACGACCGAAACGAACATCGTCAGCGCCTGCACGGGCGTCATCGCCAAAAGGTCTGCCGTGTTTGCGTCGCCGTTCAGCCCCGCGCCCTCCAAAAGCTGCGAGATGAGGTTTGCGGGAATGTTCATCAAAACGCTGACGGCAAGGCCCGCAAAGACGAGCAAAACACTGTTCAGCACACCGTTTTTCTCCACAAGCACCGTGTCCGAGAGCTTTCTTTTCCCAAAGAACAGAAAAAACGAGAACGGCAGCACAATGGATAAGAACGATGCAATGGACGAAATAAGGTAATACGCCGTCGGCGGAAAGCCGCCAATGGTGTTCGGCCCCATCAAATTCACGCCGCACACCGTTAAAATCAGCGTTGCAAGCGTCGTCCACAAAACCTGTATCGGCAAAGAGGTCATGGTCGCAAACGAAAGGCGGGAGGCCGCGCGGCGCAGCTCCTTTTGCTCCAAGCGCGCGGGGTCCGCCCACTTCGGCGGTTGTACGGGTGCGTAATATACGGGCTGCTGCACCGGCTGTGCATAAACGGGCGCGCCGTTACCGCCCTGCGGCGGATATGTATACACCGGCGTCGGGTTCTGCACCGGCGCGGGATTCTGCGGCGCGGTATACACCGGCTGCCCGTTATAAAGCGGCTGCGTCACCGGCTGCCCAGCGGGCGTGTAGTTCCGGTTATCGTTCATGCTCATTCATCCTTTCCCTTTTTGGTTTTCCCAGCTTTTTCTGGCTTGTTCACGTGAAAACGGATCGTCAGCTTTTCCACCCAGCCTTTTTTGTACTTGAGGGAAATGTAGCCGATGGTGCTCATCACCAGTGCGCCGATGGCGTCCACGATGATATCCTTCATCGTGTCCTGCAAGGCTGCCTGCCCAATAAGCGCCGTGCCGTTATCCAGCATATATTTCTGCATGTTGGTGCCGAAAACGGAATCCATCGTAAATTCATAAATTTCCCACACCGCGCCCATCGCAAGCGCAAAGCAAAACGCAAATACGGCGATGAACACCGGTGAAAGATTCAACGGTATGCGCTCCGCATTGTTGAAAATCGCAATCATGGAAAAGCCAAGCGCGCCCAGCATTGCACCGCTCATCGTGTGCAGAATCGTGTCCCAGTGCGGTACGGCGTAGTAAAAGCTTCGCACCTCGCCGAGGAAGATCGCGCAGTACAAAAACGCAATGTACAAAACCAGCATCACGCGCGGAATCTGCAGCGTTTTCTGCCGGATGAGCCGCAGCGGCAGCACAATGGCGGCAATGCCCAAAAGGCACTGCAAAAGCATCAGCACATAGTCTTCGCGGCTGCGCACTTCCTCCGTCCCGCCGCCGTGCGACACAATACGTACTACAAGGTAGCCAAGCGGCAGAATAAAGCTCAGCAACACCGCCATGATGAACATGCCGGTAAAGTCCCGTTTTCTTTTCGGCTTCATAACCCGTCCTCCTAATGGGGGTATTTTTTACTGTGCAAGCAGCTCCGCGACGTTGTTTGCGTAAGCGACCGGGTCTTCAATGGAGCGGCCCTCAATAAGCAGCGCCTGATCGTACAGCACTTCGGTGTACTTTTTCAGCTTGTCTTCGTCGTTTTCAAAGCGGCGCAGCACCTCAAACACCGGGTGTTCGGTGTTGAGCTCAAATATCTGCTCGGCCTTCACCTTCTGCTCCGCGCCCGGCATGGAGTTTAGCACCTTCTCCATCTCCATGGAGATCGCGCCGTCCGTCGTGATGCACACGGGGTGATTTTTAAGCGTCGTCGAAACGCGCACGTCCTTTACGCGCTCGCCGAGAATCGTCTTCATCTTCTCAAGTAGAGCCTTGTTTTCCTCCGCCTGCTTTTCGGCAGCCTGCTTTTCTTCTTCGGTTTGCACGCGTGCGTCTTCCGCCGCAACGTTCTTGAAGCTCTTGCCTTCGTACTCCTGCAACACCATCAGCGCGAACTCGTCCACATCGTCCGTAAGGTACAGCACCTCGTAGCCGCGGTCAAGTACGGCTTCGGTCTGCGGCAGATGCGCAATGCGCTCCGGGGTCTCGCCCGCCGCGTAGTAAATGCAGGTCTGGTCTTCCTTCATGTCCTGAACGTACTCTTTCAGCGTGCGCATCTTGCCTGTGGAGGAGCGGAACAGCACAAGATCCTTGAGCTTATCCTTGTTGATGCCGTAGTTCTCGTACATGCCGAATTTGAGTCTCAAGCCGAAACTCTCAAAGAACTTCTCGTAGTTCTCTCTGTCGTGCTCCAGCATGGATTTAAGCTCCGACGCAATCTTCTTCTCAATGCGCGTCGCGATAAGTTTTAACTGACGGTCGTGCTGCAGCATTTCACGGGAGATATTCAGCGACAGATCCTGCGAATCGACAAGGCCCTTCACAAAGCCGAAGTAATCCGGCAGCAGGTCTGCGCACTTTTCCATAATGAGCACGCCGGAAGCATACAGCTGCAAACCCTTTTCGTAGTCTCTCGAATAATAATCCATCGGCGCTTTTGCAGGGATAAACAGCAGTGCGTTATACGTCGCCGTACCCTCTGCGGAGGTATGGATAACCTTCAGCGGGTCCTGCCAATCGTAGAATTTCTCCTTATAGAAGCTGTTGTATTCTTCTGCCGTGATCTCGTTTTTATTCTTCTTCCACAGCGGCACCATACTGTTGAGGGTCTCCACCTCAAAGTAGTGCTCATATTCGTTCTCCGCACCCTCCTTCGCACGGGTCTTTTCGACCTCCATGCGGATGGGGTAGCGGATATAATCGGAATACTTCTTCACGAGCGAACGAATGCGGTATGTATCGAGGAACTCGCTGTACTTTTCTTCCTCGGTGTCCTCTTTGATATGCAAAATGATCTCGGTGCCGTGGTCGGCCTTTTCGCACTCGCGGATGGTATAGCCGTCCGCGCCGTCGGACTCCCAGCAATACGCCTGCTCTGCGCCGTACGCCTTGGATTCCACGCGCACGTGGTCGCTGACCATAAACGCGGAATAGAAACCCACGCCGAACTGACCGATGATGTCGATATCCTCGTTCTTTTCGTTTTCAGACTTGAATTTCAGCGAGCCGCTCTTTGCGATGACGCCGAGGTTCTGGTCAAGCTCCTCCTGCGTCATGCCAATGCCGTTATCGCGGATGCGCAGCGTGCGGCTGTCCTTATCCGCCGCAAGGAAGATCTGGAAGTCGTCACGATTGAGTCCCGTAGCGCCGTCCGCCAGAGATTTATAGTAAAGCTTATCGATCGCGTCGCTCGCGTTGGAGATCAGCTCGCGCAGAAAAATCTCCTTATGGGTATAAATAGAGTTGATCATGAGATCAAGAAGTCTTTTAGACTCCGCTTTAAACTGTTTTTTTGCCATGCAAATTCTACCTCTTTTTCATTTTGGGCATCAAAATCGCGCATTCATCCGCCCACGTTCTCTTTCTAACAACTATACTATATATTTGTTAAAAAATCACGAACAGTTTTAATTTGGTTAAAAAAAAGAACGGTTTTCTTTTCTTTTTGCATGGCATTTTCTTTCTAAAAGGCTCCGCCTTTTTTGGGAGACCCCCTAATTGGGTCTCCCACGAGGGAACAGTCCACTGGACTGTTCCCTCTCCCGTCCTGATTTTGAGTAAGCAAAAGAGTTTCAAGCTCTGCGGAGCTCGACCAAAGATTTCACCTTTGGAATCTGACAAGCTTTTGAAAAAGCTTGAGCAAAACTTTTAACCATGCTCGCCGTCAGAACTCTGCGGCAAACAAAAGAACTTTTCAAAGAACCGCCACACCTTCACTGCCCCGGTCACGGGGATTCTCGCGTCCAGCTCAAACGCGTTGATTTTCAAAAATGCCTTACCGTCCGCCTGATACAGCATTTCTGCCGGCGGGGCGTTATCATTAAAGCTCAACCGTCTTCCCTCGGCGTCCACCATCAGCATACCGAACACAAACAGCAGCACCAGCACGGTGCAGAAAAACGACATCAAAAACGCGCGGGAACACACACATTTGCGCATGCAAAACACCTCCGCATGCAGTATGCCCCGTCCGTTTTCCGCTATTCCTCCGCTATGTCGTTTAAAACCGCCAGAATCGTCTCGCCCAGCAGCTTTCCGGCGTAGTCTGCCTCCCTTTGCGTATTCACCTCTGTGCCGACCTCCACCAAAAGCGAGCCGTGCGTGGCGTGCATATTGTAGTTTCTCTGCGCGAAAAACAGCGGTCGAAACAGCCCCGGATATAATAAATCGCCTTTTTGCTGCAAGCGCAAGGCCAAATGCAAGTTTTCCCGCCAATCCGGGAACAGCGGGTCTTCCGAAAGGTCACACCCCGCCATAATCATGATCTGCGCGGCATTCTCCCCGTTTACCTCCGCCACGGGCTTATACCGTGTGCCGTCGTCCTCCTCACCGAACGCGTCTCTGTGCACATCCACGGTGATCTGTATCGTGGGGTATTTCAGCAAATTTTCCTGCATCGCATCCATTGAGCGCTGGTAGCTGCCGGAATACGTCTCGTCAAACCTTGTCGTGTCGTGGATCACGCCGAACCCGCCCGCTTCTATCACGTCTTTCGCCCTTTTTGCCACCGCCACAACGCTTTTTTCTTCTTCCTCCGTGCGAAAGCTCTCGTCGCGGTAATACCAGTCCGATTCATACTGCAAGTACGCTTCTGACGTATGCGTGGAGTAAAACAGCACCACCGGCGAGCCGTCGCGCTTCACGTGCACATCGGGGTCAATTAAAATTTCTTCCGATAAATCAAGCCCCGAGTCCGAAGTATCCTTCACAAAAAAGCCGTTTATCTCTTCTCCTCCGCCCATAAAAGTCGCGGCGACCGCTGCCGTTTCACGCTCCGGGTTAGGTGTCGGCGCCGGCAGTACGGGCAGCTCCGTGTCTGTTTCCTTCTGTACGGGCACGGGTGTCGCCGTGGGGAGCGATGTTGCTTCCGGCTCCGTTTCTTTTACGGTCTCCTTTTGGGGCGCAGGCGATGCTTCCGCTTGCGGCACTTCTTGGCTTGTTGCCGCCTGTAAGCCCGCCGCCCTAAGCGCCCACGCCGCGCCGTTTTCCTTTACAACCGGCCATAAATTATCCCCCATGCACCAAAGTGACACGGCCGCCGCCAGCACCGCGCAAATTCTGTATCCGATTTTTCCGATCCGTTCCTTTCGCATCGCACTGCCTCCATTTGTGTGGCATATCCGTCTTATCATGCTTATGATACGGCATACAAAATTATGCACAAGACGCATGCACACGGGCATGTACACGGTTCTGACGCGGAAAATTCACAAATTCGACATTTTCACACAGCACCAATATGCTATAATAAAATATATCATTCCTAGTTTTGAACGATTTTAAAAAACTCGCAGAACCCCAAACGGGAAACGAAGAAAGGATGGACTGCATGGCAAGATCCGTATACTCAGAAATCACCCCCGAAATGGAAGCCCTCGCCAATCTTTGCGTGAAAAACGGTAAGATTGACCCGGAGCTCTATGCAAAATACGACGTAAAGCGCGGCCTGCGCGACATTAACGGCAACGGCGTTCTGACCGGCCTTACCGATATTTCGGAGATCCGCTCCAGCCGCATGGAAAACGGCGTGAAAATCCCCTGCGAAGGGCAGCTTTTCTACCGCGGTTACAGCATTGAAGATCTTGTCCGCAGCATGCCGAGCGACCACAGCTTCGGCTTTGAAGTGACCGCCTACCTGCTCCTTTTCGGCGAACTGCCGAATAAAGAACAGCTTGACGGGTTCATCAAACAGCTTTCGTTCTACCGCACATTACCCACAAATTTCGTGCGCGACATCATCATGAAAGCGCCGAGCGGCGACATGATGAACACCCTCGCCCGCAGCGTGCTGACGATGTATTCCTATGACGACGCCCCGGATGACATCTCCATCCCGAACGTGCTGCGCCAGTGCATTCAGCTCATCGCCATTTTTCCGCTTCTTTCCGTCTACGGCTATCAGGCGTATCGCCACTATCACGACGGCAAAAGCCTTTACATTCACCAGCCGAAATCGGAGCTTACCACCGCCGAAAATATTCTGCGCATCCTGCGTTCCGACAAACAGTTCACCCCGCTGGAAGCCAAGGTGCTCGACATCGCGCTTATGCTGCACGCAGAGCACGGCGGCGGCAACAACTCCACGTTCACAACACATGTCGTGTCGTCCTCCGGCACGGATACGTATTCCGCCATTGCCGCGGCACTCGGCTCTTTAAAAGGCCCAAAGCACGGCGGCGCGAACATCAAGGTCGTACGCATGTTTCGTGACATGAAGGAGCAGGTCAAAGACTGGACGAACGAGAATGAAATCTGCGATTACCTCACCCGCCTGCTTGATAAAAAAGCGTTCGATAACGCCGGGCTCATCTACGGCATGGGCCACGCCGTGTATTCCGTCTCCGACCCCAGAGCACGCATCATGGAGCGTTTTGCAGAGGGCCTTTCCAAAGAAAAAGGCCGTGAGGACGAGTACGGACTATACATGCGCGTCGCACGGCTCGCGCCGCAGGTCATCGCCGAAAAGCGCCGCATCTATAAAGGCGTCTCCGCAAACGTAGACTTTTACAGCGGCTTCATTTACAGCATGCTCGATTTGCCGATGGAGCTGTATACGCCCATCTTCGCCTGCGCCAGAATTGCCGGCTGGAGCGCCCACCGCATCGAAGAGCTCATCAATGCCGGTAAAATCATCCGCCCGGCATATAAAGCCATCCACCCCGAGCGCGCGTTTCCGGGTATGGAAAGCGAAACCTAAAGCTTCCGGCAACCTTAGCGAAGCGACGAATAAAATTCCGTCCACCTTTTCAAAGGTGGTGGTTTCCAAAGGCAAAGCCTTTGGTCACTTTCCGCAGAAAGCGAAACCCTTTTGCCTACCATAGATCAGGAAGATAGGCGGAAACTTCCAGTGGACGTTTCCGCCGTAAGAAACCCTATCAAGGGGTTTCTTGAAGAACTCGCCACGCGAGTTCTTCAAAATGAAACATAGTATTAAAGCGCACAGCCCTCAAGCTGCGCGCTTTTTTCTTACAAAAACTACGATTAAAGCAATCACCAGACCCGCCGGTATAACCACCCAAACGGGAACCGTCACCGTCTGCGGCGAGCTCGTCACCGTGACGACATATTCCGGCATCTCACTTTCTCTTTCCGCGTTGCCGGAGGACGGAAAGCTCATGCAGATCAAGCGGCTTTTCGCGCCGTTTTTCAGTTCGCTGCCAAGCAGCACCTCTGTTTGCAGGTCTTTCGGCATGACCGTCACCGCATGTTCACCGCCCCACAAATCATCGGACGTTTTCCGCGTGTACTCCACGCCATCCTGCGGGCTGAACGGATTGAGATAGTCGTTCACGGCCACGGTGATCTCATCGTCTTCCGTAACGGACACGTTATTCAGCTGCAAAACGAGCACCGTGCGGTAATTTTCTTCCCCGTTTTCCGCATAGCGGTACGTATATGCTTCCGCCGCCGCTTTTGCCGCATCAACGGTTTCTTTTCCCGCTTCTTTCACCGTCACCTGCACGGCAGAGGATACTTCCTCTGCGTTTTCGGGGACGACCTGCTCCATATACGCCCGCACGACCTCCTCTTTTGTGTACGCACTTTCTGCCGCAAACACAGAGCCCGCCGCAAAAATTAAAACAAGCAGCATAACCCCGGTCATCCAAACCCGCTTTTGCACGGCTTTCCCTCCCCGCAAAGTCATTTTATTCTTCTTAACTACACTCTATCAAAAAGCGAACGGAGTGTCAACAGATTTCAATTCTCGGCTTCCGTCACAAGCTTCATCAGCAATGTTTTCAGTCCTTCCGTGGTCTCCACGGTGTAATCCGCGCCCGCTTCTTCCAGCTCGCCGGGTTCCGCAAAGCCGAAGTACACGCCAATGCCCGGCACGCCGCAATTTTTCGCGCCGATCATATCAAAGCTCCGGTCGCCGACCATGAAAAACGTATTGTTTTCCTTTCCGCCCGCGCGGCGCATGGCCTCCTGCATCACTTCGGTCTTATCCGTCATGGAGCCATCGAGATTCGCGCCGACAATCTGATCGAACAGCTCAAAGATCCCGTTTTGCTTCAAGATCTTCTCCGTGAATACCGTCGGCTTTGAGGTGGAAACACTCAATTTCACACCTGCGCTTTTCAGCGCCTCCAACAGTTCTTTCATGCCGGGGTACAAGCGGTTTTCGTACACGCCTTTCTCTTTGTAGCGCACGCGGTAGCGGTCTACCGCCTCAAACGCCTGCTTTTTGGAAAAGCCGTAGAATTCCATAAAGGATTCATGCAGCGGCGGGCCGATGAACTTTTTCAGCGTCTCCATCGGCTGGTTCGGATAGCCGTAGCTGTCGAGCGCAAACTGCGTGCTTTTCGTGATGCCTTCGCTGTTATCGACAAGGGTGCCGTCTAAATCAAACAAAACCCAAATACTCATCTTCTTCTGCCTGCACCTCCGCCATGCGTGGAGCCTCCGCCTGCGCGCGGCGCACCGCCGCCTG
>ENA-ORUQ01002705-ORUQ01002705.1-human-gut-metagenome-genome-assembly--contig:-NODE-2705-length-13527-cov-7.716152_pt1 | contig 13527 bp, 10 predicted proteins | sample MGYA00242081_ERZ509211 | MGnify/ENA primary metagenome ERZ509211 (study PRJEB26280, sample SAMEA2338785) | human gut metagenome | biome: human gut; feature: human-associated habitat; material: faeces...
ATGCCGCATAAATACTAGAGTTTTCTCTGGTTGTCCCTATTATATCCCACTCCCCTGTCTCCACAATCTCGATTCCCTCTACGCCGGATAAGCGGATCATATTTTCTGCAAGGTCAAGGATCTTTACAGGCTGTCCCATATCCAGAACAAAGAGTTCTCCGTTCTTTGCCATCGCACCGCTCTGTAATACAAGCTGTGATGCCTCTGGGATTGTCATAAAGTAACGGATAATTCTTTTATCTGTCACGGTTACAGGACCACCATTTGCAATCTGACGCTTGAACAATGGAATGACGGATCCTGCGCTTCCAAGTACATTTCCAAATCTTGTTGCACTATATTTTACTTTTCCATGAGTGCTTGCACTCTGTACGATCATCTCGCACATTCTCTTTGTAGCACCCATAACATTGGTCGGATTCACGGCTTTGTCTGTAGATACCATCATGAAGCGTTCTGCTTCATATTTCTCGCACAGCTCTACCAAGTTATATGTACCAAATACGTTGTTGTAGATAGCTTCTACGCAGTTGTGTTCCATAAGCGGCACATGTTTGTGTGCGGCCGCATTGATCACAATCTGCGGATGATATGTCTCAAAGACCTTTTCCAGTGCTTTTCTGTGAGTAATGGAACAGATTTCAATCTGCAGATTCAATTGATTTCCATAGGCGATCTTTAATTCCTGCTGTACATCATAAGCACCATTTTCATAAATATCCAGAATAATGATCTGTTTTGGATGCATCTTTGCAAGCTGGCGACAAAGCTCTGAACCAATCGATCCACCGCCTCCGGTAATGAGTACGACTTTATCTCTGTAGTATGCATTTGTCTTTCCATGTGACATTACGATTGGCTTACGGAACAGCAACTCTTCTACATCGAACTCTCTTAGATGTCTCTTGCCTCCTGCCGCATACATGGTCGGATAATCGTAGACTTTTACTTTATATCCTGCATTTTTATAAAATTCATACAGTTTTTTCTTCTTTTCCGCTTTCATAGATGGAATTGCAAAGATAATCTCCTGAATTTCATAATCTGCAAGTTTTTTTACGGTTACATCATCTTCTGTCCATACCGGGATTCCGTGGATTTCTCGACCAATCTTTTCCTTACTGACATCAATAAAGCATCTTGGTACATAAGACGACTGCTCATTGCTGATAAGGTCTTCTGCCAGTCCGACTCCGACGCGTCCGGCACCTATGATTGCAACTTTGATCTTACGGTTTTCTTTCTCATTGCCAGGCTCGATTCCCGAAAAAAAGTATAGAACAGAATTCAGGAATTTTCCCCATTTGCTCTCCTGATTGCCACATTTATATGCATAGCGATATAACATGCGGATTGCTAACGCTCCCAGTAAGTTCAGACATGACACAGAAAGCATTCTTGCAAATGTAATCTTTTCTACCGGCAGACATAATTCCATTAACAGATAGATGATGAATGCAATTGCGTCTGTAGAAAGCAATCGGATATAGCACTGGATCCCGCCATATCTCCACACCTGTCCATAGATTTTTCCTGCCATTCTGACAGCGAAAATGCATCCTGCTGAAAGTACTACTTGTTGAAAGATACCACTTGTGGTAAGTTTGTCGTTTCCTTCATAAAGTACAAGCAATAAAACTGCTGCAATCAGATAAACTAACATATCATATACAATTAATATTCTTGGCATATGAAATTGTTTTTTATCCACTTGTTCTTTCAAATCTGTTTTTTCCACATTCATCTTACTCATTCTTAAATTACTACCTTTAAATCCTTTTTACCGCTATCATTTGTTGCATTTTATCTTATCTATCGGTTTTACCTATGATAGTTATTTTCTAATTCATTGTCTCGTTTATTTCATTCATTTCTCAAGCCTAAGAGAAGCTGACGTATAATTTTCATACTTCAGCTCCCCTAAGCCCTAACATTTTCAATTAAGCATTCTTTTTTCTGAATGCTACAACTGCTGCCGCTCCTAAAAGAACGACTGCTGCGCCAGCGAATGGCACTGTGTTTGTGGAATCAACACCTGTTTTTGGTGATGTTCCTGTTGTATTTGTCACTGCCTGTGAAGCATCAACTTTCGCAATAATTGCGATTGGTGACAGATCCTGAACCTCAAATGTAAGCTCTTTATTGTTAAGATCTACATTAGATGGTGTAATAACTTCCCATACATTACGTGCAGTACTGAAGTGAAGTACTTTTACATCTGTCATTCCTTTTGTAAGTGCAGGTACAGATAATGTTACCTGATATCTTCCGTCTGCAAGCTGAACGCCACCATTAATTGGTGTTACATCCATGAATGCAGAAACTAACGACTCCCCTGTAAGATCTGATGCGATGCTGGATTCAGCTTTTGCAATATCATCCAGTGTCTTAGTTCCTGCATTGACGTCTTTAATCAGATCTGCTGCTGTCTGATTTACTTTAGCAACATCTGCAACCTCACTCTGTGACATAGCTTCTACGTCATATTTTCCCTGGGCTGCTCCAGTTGCTGCCATTGTTGTTGTCTTACTTGCAGCGGATACACCTACAACCTGCATTGCAAATACTGTTACCAGCATAGCCAGGCTGATCAGTTTCTTCTTCATTGGTCCTTACCTCCTTTTCCTAATTATTGTTCTATAGATACTAGTACGGCTTGTACCAGGTATCTACGGTTGTCCATACCTGCATAGCAGGTAGATAGTGTGATGATCTTGTCATCTGCAGTCACACTCGCTGATGTATCAATATTCGACTTCATATCCCGGATACCGAATACCATATCCAGGTAAGCCTGATAAATGTCTTTGTTATCAAAGTTAAAGCTTTGTAGCAGATGCCGGTTGTCATACAGGTATGCTGCAAAAATCTGGTAATGCAAAATCTTGTCCGGCATGTAGATGATGACTTCTTTGTTCTGATCAAAGAAATCCCGGTCCATATATTGATGCAGACCGTCGAACATGGAGCCATTTGCCATGCCGTGTCCGTAGATCACGGTGTTCGGATCTTCGAAGGTCTTCGTATTGTAATCCTCGGTAAAGATTGCTCCGGCTTTGTTCTCGTCATGTTCCACACTATGGTTCAGATAATAGCTGTTATCTGTCCCGCTCTGTACGATTGGATAGTCGATGACGGTTCCCGGTACTTTAATCCATGCATATATATCTGGATTCATGTTCTGTAATGTCTGGAAGTCGATTGGTATCTCGACGGTACTTTTTTGTGTCTCTTCTGGTTTTTTTGGTTCTTCTGTCACGACTTTTTCTTTTATTTTTTCATATTCCTGCCCTGCATGGGCATCCTGATAATATTGGTAATATGCAATTCCTCCGCAGATCAGTCCGGCTGCTGCCAGTATCCCTGCTACGACGTATCGTTTCTTCATGATTCTATAGCCCCTTACGTCTTATTGCTCATTTGTCTGTTTTTTCATCTATTTTATTTCTTGATAGAATGTCTCCATAATCTTTGTATACAGAGCATCGTCGTCTACGTGATATTCATCGTAGGAAAGACCTTGTGTTCCTTCTCCCGGAACAGTCCATTCTGTATAGCCGTCTCCTTCGTCTGCTGTCTGGAACAACTTCATCAAACGGTCTTCGCTAATATTTGTGACGGTATATGGTTTGATCGCCACGAACAGATCTGCTGCAAATTTTGCATTTTGCTCATAGCATTCTTTTGCCTTTTTTGAAAACGCATCTAAGAATGCTTTCTGACGTTCCATCCGGTAGATGGCGCTCTGGCTTTCATCTACATCTCTGCTTCTTAAGAAAACTTCTGTATTTTCTTCGGTCAGTGTTACTTCTGCACCTTCGGCAAATTCCGGATATTCATACTCCAGACTGTTATTTGGCACAGTCACTGTCAGACCGCCTACACTTTTTGTAAGCTCTGGAATCCCGTCTAAGTTCATGGCAAGATAACCCTGAATCGGAAGTCCGTAGAAGAGATTGGACACCGCTTCCTGTGTAAGTTTGCAGCTCTCGGCGCCTCCGTCTCCATATCCATAAGAGAGGCTGATGTGGTCTTTGGATTTTCCAAGGCTTTTTCCTTCCAGGTCAAAGCTTTCCACATCTGTCATCGTATCTCTAGGAATCGAGATCATCGTCATTTCTTTCGTCTTGCGGTTCAGTGACAACAGGAATAAGGCATCTGCCTGTCCTGCATCGGCTTTTCCGACTCTTGTCTCTGCCGGTGTACGCTTGTCTACTCCAAGTAATAAGTAGTTACTGAGATTTTGATTGTATTTGTAAGTCTTTCCCTGCCAGGTGACGGTGTTGGAATCATCTGCTTCCGTGGTTGCTTTCGCACTTGCCGCTTCTGCTGCTTTCTTTTTTTGGATACCTGCATATCCCAGACCTGCCACTGCAAGTACAGCTGCGCCTGCGATAATGACTGCTGCGAATCTTCCCCGGCGTTTTCCTGATGATTCTCGCCTTTCTAGTTCCCGTCTGTCTGATTCTCGCCTGCCTGATTCTCGTCTGTCTGATCTTCGCTGTTCTGATTCTCGTCTGTCTGACTGGTGTTGTTCTGATCTTCGCTGTTCTGATCCTCTGTCCATGTCTGATCTGATTTCTCCTTCTGAATCTCTTCCTGCGCCGCCTTCTTTAACTCACTGCTATTTGCAGCTTCTTTCTTATGATTGAAAAATAAAAGCGAACCTAATATCAGGAATAATACGATACATGCAATCAACAGCAGAGTATTCTGAACCTTCGGGTTCGTCTTTCTTTTCTTCATACTGTTCTTTACATCCCTTTCCTACGCATTTTCATGATTCTGGTCATAGCCATAACCATACTTACTTCCATAACTGTAATAGGAATAATATTTTTCTTTTCTTGCATCAACCTTATTCAGCACAGCTCCAAGCATATGTGTTCCACTCTTTTCCAACTGCTTGATTGCTTTCTGCGCTGCACGGTATCCTACTAATCCACTCTCGATCAGCAGAATTGCTCCATCACACACCTTGCCAACAATAGCAGCATCCACCACATTTGCCATAGGAGGTGTATCGATCAGGACGTAATCATATCTCTGTTTCAATTCGATCATCAACTTTGCAAATACTTTTCCATTCAGAAGCTCGGATGGATTCGGAGCCATCGGTCCTGCAAAGATCACGTCCATATTTTCATAATTTGTTCCATATAAAATATCGCGCACCGGTGCCTGTCCGCTCAAGTACTGGGACAGTCCCTTCACGTCACTATCCACGAGATATCTCTGCACAAGGACAGATTTTCGGATATCCGCATCCAGAAGCACCGTCTTCTTACCGGCCATACCCATTTCCTTTGCGAGCTGGAAGACAACATCACTCTTTCCCTCATTCGGGAAACAGCTTGTCACAAGAATCGTCTTAATATCCGCTCCCGCAAACTGGATATTTGTTCTCAGTGTCTTTAACGCCTCCTCGTAAAAGTAATTTGATTTACGAGGATCCGTCAGCTCCACCCGAAGCTTAGATGCCTTATTATCACGGCGGGACACTGCCGCTTTTGCCTGCGCATTTGTATATGTAGTTCTAGCTTGCTTTTCGTTTTCCTGCATCATTTCTCTTTGACTTCTTCTTTCCTGATCCATTAATATAATCCTTTCTGTCCGGAATTACACTCAGTGTAGATAATCCCAGATATTTTTCTATATCTTCTTCAGACTTAATCGTATCGTCCATGATCGTGCGGACAACAATCACACCTGCGCACAGGATCATACCTGCCAGCACACCCATCACTGCCATCTTCGCCACGCCTGTATTCGATCTGGAAGTCGGAACCTCACCTTTTTCAATGATCTTAGGCGGTGTAACCTCCATCTTGTCTCCGATATACTCGGAAGCAACCTCTGACAGCTTGTCTACAATCTCCTTCGCCTGCTTGGCATCAGAATACTCCACAGACAACTGCAGAATACGCGTATCGTCCTGGTTCGCAACTGTGATCATATTCTTCAGTTGCTTATAGTCCATGTCCAGATCTAACTGATCGATAACATCCGTAAGCACCGGACGGCTTGTGATCAAGATGGAATAGTCCTTGGTAAGCTGTGAACCCACCTGCAGATCCGCCAGAGAACTAAGCGTCGTCTCCTTGGTCAGTACAAGCATCATGGACGAAGACGTGTACAGCGGCTTCACTAAGAATCCGGCATATGCACACGCAATACAGCCGAACAGCAGTCCCACTCCCAGGATCGCCAGTATCTTCGACTTGAGCACATAAAAGAGCTCCAGTAAGTCAATTTCCATCTCATCATTGTCGTAATTCTTTCCCATTAATCTGATTTCCTTTCTTGGGGGACGGGGTTTTTGGGTTTTGGGGACGGAGGTTTTTTAAAAAAACCCCGTCCCCAATTGGACTTCTACCTGTCCCTCTTTGAATTGTGTGTATTTTTACCCTCCCATTTTCTAGGGTTTCTTTTATTTCTAACCTGTCCCTTTTTGAATTGTAAAAAATTTTGAAACAATTTATGTTTTAGGCTTGTGTGATCCGCGATCATCTAATATTCTTCTTGCATTGCCTTGTATCAACGCCCATACATAGTCTTCAGACAGATTCTTGTTCAGCCACTTCTCAACGTGTTCTGTCTGTGGACTGCGTTCTCCGCTATTGTGCATATCTGTTCCCAGATAATGGACCAGACCATCTTTCAGTTGTCGCTTACACCACTGTGCTGTATTATTATTCCATCCTCCATCTATAGAGCTGTAATTCATCTGGATTCTTGCCCCTGTATCAGCCAGCTCTTCCAGTCTGCCTTCTTCTCTTAACACATGATACCTTTCTACATGTGCCAAAATTGGGACATAACCTGCCATCTGCATCTGGCGCACTGCGCTGAATATCTTAGAGTAAGCTGTCCCCGGGAGGAATTCCAATAACACATATCTGCTGTCTGCCAGCGTCAGAAGCTTTCCTTCCTTTAGTAACTGTCTTGTATCTACCGAATACATAATTTCCTGTCCCGGAAATACCGGAAGCCTGACTCCAAGTCGTTGATGCGCCTGAATTCTGAACTTCTTACACAATGTTCGAATCTCCTGCACTCGTTCTACGGATGCATTACGGACTGAGCCATGTGGCGTTACGATCATACCTACAAAGTCCTGATTCAATGCCATGCGTAGCATCGCTAATGTCTCTTTCGGATTTGCAGATCCATCATCTATACCAGGTAGTATGTGACAGTGCATATCTATCTTTTTCATCTCTACTCCTGTATATGTATTGTATATAAATTTCACTTATTTTTTACAGCACAAATACCACCTGATACTTTTGACTTGTACACAAGGTGGAAAAATTATCAATCTGCGTTATTACTATTTCATGTACTGCAAAAATAGTATTTAATTAGTCTTATTTCCTGACTACCTTTTATTACTGATTAAGACTACCATGTTTTGACAATATTTGCAATAGACAAAAGCTGTCAATTTCTGTTTGGGGACGGGGTTTTTTTGAAAAAATCCCGTCCCCAAACAGACTTCTACCTGTCCCTTTTTGGAATTGTGGAATGTTTTTGTACAATTTGTTTTTTTACGCACTTTTTACATACGAAGAAAGCGTCAATTCTTTCTGAACTGACGCTTTTTTACTTATATATATTCTTCCACTTCGTTTTCTTCTTCCAGCAGATTCTCCATGCTTTTCAGGCTGATGTACAGGGTTGATGTGTTATGAAGTAGTGCTGATACGGTTGGCTGTAGGATTCCGGTGACGCCGAGTATGATGAGGGCGGTGTTGAATCCTACGATGTTACGGTAATTTTTGTGAATTCGTTTCATTAATTTATTACTGATCATCTTCAGTGTTACGATCTCGCTCAAGTCGTCGCCGCTCATGGTCACGTCTGCGATCTCGCGGGCGATTTCTGCGCCGTCGCTGATTGCGATTCCGATGTCTGCTGCGGACAGTGCCGGTGAATCGTTGATTCCGTCTCCGATCATGATGACTTTTCGTCCGGCAGCTTTTTCCTGCTCTACGAAGTTTGCCTTGTCTTCCGGCAATACTTCCGAGTAATATACGTCCACGCCTACTCGTTTGGCGATTGCTTTTGCGGTGCGGTCGCTGTCTCCGGTCATCATGACTACTTTGCTGATGCCTGCTGCCTTCAGATTTTTGATGATCTGCGGTGCTTCTTCTCTCAGCGGATCTTCGATGCAGATGACTGCTGCCAGTTTTCCTTCGATTGCCATGTACAAATGTGAGTATTCGGATGGCAGTTCCTGGAATTTTTCTTCCATTCCTTCTGGGATCTGGCTCTCTTCATCTTCGAATACGAAATGATAGCTTCCAACGACGACTTTTTGATCATTGATTTTGGAGGAAATGCCGTGTGCCACGATGTACTCTACTTTTGAGTGGAACTCTTCATGGATAAGCCCTTTGTCCTGTGCTGCATTTACAACTGCTTTTGCCATGGAGTGTGGAAAATGTTCTTCCAGGCAGGCGCCGATTCTCAGCAATTCGTCTGGTGTCTTATCGCAGAATGGTACGACATCTACAACTGTCGGCTGTGCTTTTGTTAGTGTTCCTGTCTTGTCAAATACGATGGTGTCTGCTTCTGCCATTGCTTCCAGATATTTTCCGCCTTTGACTGTGACGTTGTAGCTACTTGCCTCACGGATTGCGGACAATACGGAAATCGGCATAGCCAGTTTCAGTGCGCATGAAAAATCTACCATCAATACAGCCAGTGCTTTTGTTACATTTCTTGTAAGAAGATAGGTAAGACCTGTTCCTGCCAATGTGTATGGAACGAGTTTATCCGCCAAATGTTCGGCCTTGCTTTCCAGTCCGGATTTGAGTTTCTCGGATTCTTCGATCATCGTCACGATCTTCTCAAATTTACTTGATCCATTTGCCTCTCTTACACGTATAGTAAGCTCGCCTTCTTCTACAACCGTTCCGGCATACACTTCTCCATTTTCTATCTTGCGTACTGCCACGGACTCTCCAGTCAAAGACGCCTGGTTGACCATTGCCTCGCCTTCCACAACTGTTCCGTCAAATGGAATTACATTTCCCATGTGGATGCGTACCATATCGCCGCTCTTTACTGATGAAAATGGTACTAATACTTCCTGACCGTCGCTGACAAGCCATACTTTGCTGATGTTCAGTGACATGCTTCTTGCCAGGTCACCAACGGATTTCTTGTGTGTCCACTCTTCCAAGATTTCGCCGATTCCAAGCAGGAACATAACGGATCCTGCAGTTGCGATATCTCCGCGGAACATAGATACTCCGATTGCGGTCGCATCCAGTACCGGAACTTCAATCTTGCCTTTTGCCAGTGTACGCACACCCATCCAAAGATATTTCACAGATTTTACTGCTGTGATACATGCTCTGACCGAATATGGCAAAAATAATTTATTTCCATAATGATAGATTACAGTTTCAACTAACTTATCCCAATATTCCTGATTCAGTTCGCGTCCGGAATTCTGTGCATAATTTTCCGGAATGTCAACTTCCTCATAACGGAATGTTTGAAGCAGTTTGATTACTTTCTCTCTGTCGCCTTTGTAACAGATCGTAAAGTCTCCCGTGCGGTTCTTTACTTTTGCAGATGTAATCATATCCTGGGATTCCAGATAATATTGCATCCGGTCTGCCTGCTCAAATGTCATTCTGTACTGTACAGCATGGGCACGGATCCTGCCTTTAATCTCATGCTTGATTACAAATTTCATGTATATTTTCCTTCTTTCCCTGCTTTCTTCCTTCCCTGCGTACCTCGCAGTGATTCGCTTGCTGTGGGGCACTTGCTGTTGATTCTCTTACAGCTTACCTCGCAGTGATTCGCTTGCTGTGGGGCACTTGCTGTTGATTCTCCTACAGCTTACCTCGCAGTGATTCGCTCGCAGTGGTTCGCTTGCTGTGGTTCGCTTGCTGTTGATTCTCTTACAACTTGTCAAGACACCTGCAGTCTTAACCACAGGTGTCCTGATTTTTCCTTACATTTTTATAATTATCACAATAATTTTTATGCTAGTTCTCCTTGAACTACCCTGCTGTCTGACTTTGCTGTCTTACTTACCTGTCTGACTTTGCTGTCTTACTTACCTGTCTGACTTACCTGTCTGACTTAGCTGTCTTATCTGCGTTCTTACTCGGCTGTCTCTTCAGCAAAATCTGTCTCATCAGCTTCTGCTGCTTCCTCTGCTTCTTCGGCCGCTTCTGCTGCTACTGCCTCTGCGTACTCCTGCTCTTCTTTTGCTGCTCTGTCTTCGTTAATCTGCTGTGCTTCTGCATATACGTCCTCTGCATTTTCCTGAATTGTAGCTGCTGTCTTAAGCACACACTCTTTTGCTCTTAAAACTGCTGCTGTACAGTTTGTGTATAATTTTTTAGCGTCCTTGCTGGACAGAACTTTGATTCCTGCAGTTCCGAATAATACTCCTGCTGCAAAGATTCCTGTCTTCTTTCCATCTACTTTTTTTAAGCCTTTTAAAATGTTTGACATCTTTTGTCTCCTGCCTTTCTTTCTACTTCTAGGTTCTTATATGATGTTAGTATATGTGATATGTACTTTTTGGTTCAGTACTATATCATCACTTTGAATTCACTAAATTGTAACGCATTTGTTTTTTCATTTCCACTTCTTTTTCCTTATTGATAATTATTGCTCACTTGAGTCGGCTTATTGATTTTCGTTCTCATTATAGCTGAAATTGAATATCATTACGCACGAATTATCTGTCTTTTTCTTCCTCATCCATATCCATTTCATCTATATACATTCTAAGTCCTACCGTGCTTGTGACCGGCAGGGAAAATATAATTGTTTTTTCTTTGCTGGCAAGTCCTGTCTGCTCCATCATGGCTTTCATGATTGCATTTTTCTGTTTCTTTCTTGTGACGATCAATATGATTTCTTTTTCTGCCGCCAGTGATACGCCAAGAAATTTTTCTGCTGTTTCCATGCCGGTTCCTTTCGCATGGATCACGGTTCCGCCTCCGGCTCCTACACTTCTCGCCACGTCCATCACGGTGTCGATGCACCCCTGATTGGCAATTGCTACTAATAATTCATATTCTGTTTCTTTCAAAGTGGACTCCTCCTCCCGTTCAAATTTCTCGCTCTGTATCAGGAAATGTAATGTTTTTTCTCCGCCGATGCTGCTGAGTGGCACGATAAATGCAATTCCAGTTCCCGGCACGTCGATCTGCATCTTTACAATCATTTCCCGCCTTAGTTTCTTCCACGTTTCTTCTGTTACCACCGATAGAATTACGACCTTTTCTGATTCTTCCAATCCGAAATAGTCCAACATCTCACTATTTGCGGTTCCGCGTCCCAATGTTGTAAAGAAAACCATATGCTCATTTTTCTTATAAAATTCTTCAAATTTCTTCTTTCGGTTCCTGTCTGTAATCGTCACCATCATATATAATCTACTCATAAATTATCTCCGAACTTTCTAATTTTCTTAAACATTTTCCATCTTCACTAATATGCGCCTTGTAAAAATCTCCATCCCTGTTTACAACTCAATGATTTCTTGATTGTCTACATTGTCTAGATTTTCTATGCATACTTTTATACTTGCGTAATCTTTTGCTGCCTGTTTTTCTTTCATCTGTTCCTGAATCTGATAGATCAGTCCAAGGATTTGAATTGTTATAAGCGGCGTCATTGCTACCATAGCTACCACTCCAAACGCATCTGTCACAACATTTCCACCTAGCGCCTCGCATGCTCCCATTGAAAATGGCAGTAAAAATGTTGCTGTCATCGGTCCGGATGCTACGCCTCCTGAGTCAAATGCGATTGCTGTGAATATTTTGGGCACGAAAAATGTTAATCCAAGGGCTACTGCGTATCCTGGGAGCAGAAACCACAAAATTGAAATACCGGTAAGCACCCGCACCATTGCCAGTCCCAGAGAGAGTGCGACTCCGATGGACAGACTCATTCCCATTGCTTTTGCGGAAATGGCTCCGGAAGTCAGTTCTTCTACCTGTTCCGTTAATACATATACTGCTGGTTCCGCTTTTACGATAAAGTAACCGATCAGCATACCGATCGGCACGATGATCCATGGATAGGAAAGCCCCGCAATCACTTGACCCAGATAATTACCTGCCGGCATAAATCCCACATTTACCCCTGTCAGAAAAAGTACAAGACCTATGTATGTATAAATGATTCCTATAATAATTTTTACCAATGTCTTTTTGTGAAGATGTAATGATACAATCTGAAAAATGAAGAAAAATAAAATAATTGGCAGTAAAGAGATCAGCATTTCTTTCATATAATAAGGAAGCCCTTCTTGAAAAAGCTGCCACATTTCTACTGAATTATCGGTCTTCACAATCATTGTCTGTTCGTATCCACTTCCCCCTGGGTGGTAAAGTAAGCCAAGCAGCAATACTGCCAGAATTGGTCCGACTGAACACAATGCAACCAGACCAAAGCTATCATTTTCCGCATGTTTATCACTTCGAACTGCTGAAAATCCGATTCCTAACGCCATAATAAATGGTACTGTCATAGGTCCTGTTGTTACTCCGCCTGAATCAAATGCCACTGTCAGAAAATCTTGTGGAACAATGCTTGCCAAAATGAATATGATCGGGTACAAAATTAAAAGCATATGTGCCAGTGGAATTCCAAATAACATTCGAAGTACTGCGGCTACAAGAAATATTCCAACTCCTGTTGCTACTGCAATAATCAGCGTGTAATTGGGAATGGATGGAACTTGTTCAGCCAATACTTGAAGATCCGGTTCTGATATGGTAATGATAAAGCCAAGGATAAAACACAGCACTATCACTACACTTATCTTTCTTGTATTGGTCAGTTTCGTTCCTATTCGTTCTCCCATAGGAGTCATCGCCATCTCCGCACCAAGTGTAAAGAACATCATTCCGATGATCAGGAGAACCGCACCAACAACAAAAGTCATCAGGACGCTGTTTGGAATGGGCGCAATGCTAAAGCATAACACCAGCACAATGCCTATGATCGGCAACACAGCTCCTAATGACTCTTTTAGTTTTTCCAGTAAATTTTTTTGATATAATTGTAATCCCATAAACGCCTTTCTTCTATATTTAATATGTATTAATTAATATGTATCCTTTAATAAAGTACCTTTTCGAACACTATTTTAATGAACTTGGGACTCGCTTAACGACCTTGGGACTCGCCCCAGCATCTTTTAATTATTTTAACATAAATGTAGTTGTTTTTTGAAGCTTTAAAGGCGTTAATATTATGCTAAGTTTTTAACAACTTGACGTAGGGTTTTGTATAATAGGAAATGCAATCCTGATTATACAAAAAAACCTGTAAGTATTATACTTACAGGTTTTAGCTCCCCGAGTAGGGTTCGAACCTACGACCCTTCGGTTAACAGCCGAATGCTCTACCACTGAGCTATCGAGGAATATTAGGTACATGTACCTTCAAAATCGCATATAAGAAACTTTTTAACATCTTTACCTATCCACCTTACTTGGTTATGCCCTCGACCTATTAGTAACAGTCAGCTCC